>Ga0182738_1000112_pt1 | contig 145753 bp, 149 predicted proteins | sample eDN5th30CBELigMG_FD_128876 | JGI IMG/M metagenome (GOLD analysis project Ga0182738, IMG submission 128876) | Enriched Miracle-Growth compost microbial communities from Emeryville, California, USA - eDNA 5th pass 30_C BE-Lig MG (version 2)... ...
ACCGTCTGGATGGCGTTGCCGGCATAGATCGGGCGCTCGAACGTGTCCGGCGCGACGACCTTGGTGATGTCGGAGATTTGCATCACGTCGAGCGCGGCGGCCACGCGCGGCGCGACGTTCTTGCCCGACGTGGTCGCCGGCGCGAGGAAGATGTCGTAGCTGCCGATCAGCGATGCGACGAGCGCCGCCGTTTCCTCCGCCAGCCCGTGCTCGAGCTGCGGCGCATCGGCGTGCAGAACCTTGGCGACACCTTCGAGCTTGGCGGCGCTGTCGGCAGCCGCCTTGGCATTGTGTCCGGCGACGAGGACGTGAATGTCGCCGCCGATCTGCTTTGCCGCGGCGACGGCCTTGGCGGTCGCGGCGTTGAGCGCGTCGTTGGAGTGCTCGGCGAGAAGAAGAATGGCCATCAGAGCACCCCGGCTTCGGCTTTGAGTTTCTGCACCAGCTCGGCGACGCTGCCGACCTTGACGCCGGCCTTGCGTCCGGTGGGCTCGGAGATCTTCAGCACCTTGAGGCGCGGGCTGATGTCGACGCCGAAATCCTCCGGCTTTTTGGTATCGAGCGGCTTCTTCTTCGCCTTCATGATGTTGGGGAGCGAAGGATAGCGCGGCTCGTTGAGACGCAGGTCGGTCGAGACGAGCGCCGGCAGCTTGAGGCGCACGGTTTCGAGACCGCCATCAACCTCGCGCGTCACGACGGCGCTGCCGTCCTCGATGACGAGCTTGGAGGCGAACGTTCCCTGCGGCCAGTTGAGGAGCGCCGCAAGCATCTGGCCGGTCTGGTTGCAATCGTCGTCGATGGCCTGCTTGCCGAGGATGACCAGCTCGGGTTTCTCGGCCTCGACAACGCCCTTGAGAATCTTTGCCACCGCCAGCGGCTCGACGGGCGCATCCGGCGTCTCGACGAGAATGCCGCGGTCGGCACCGATGGCGAGAGCGGTGCGGATGACGTCCTGCGACTTCGCCGGTCCGATCGAGACGACGACGATCTCGGTCGCGCCGCCCTTTTCCTTCAGCCGGACCGCCTCCTCGACGGCGATCTCGTCGAAGGGGTTCATCGACATTTTCACATTGGCGAGGTCGATGCCCGAGCCATCGGGTTTGACGCGGATTTTGACGTTGAAATCAACGACGCGTTTGACCGGCACCAGAATCTTCATGCCGTCGTGCTCTCCAAGCGCTCTATGTGGCCGCTGACTTCGGGAGCTGTTGTGCAGCGCGGCGGGGGCTGCCCAGTCGCGCGTGAAAATCCCCGGTCGCAGGCCTTCTCTGGTTATTCGCAAGTGCGAAAGGACAACCTACGAGCGCGCCGAATGCAAGTCAATTGGGCGACCTGGAGCCGAAGTGCCGCCAAATATGGCCGCTGAGTAGTTAAGCACCCACCCGGATGGATAGGCTCATGCCAGCCTCGGCGAGCGGTCGAACAGCGGCACGCCGGGGCGGCGCATAAAAACGATGAGAACAGCCCCGGCGATCAATCCGCCGATGTGCGCCCACCAGGCGACGGGACCGACATCCGGCAACGCCACCATGACGAGCTGCGTCGCAATCCAGATGCCGAGCATCAATCCAGCGGTGAGGCGCAGCGGAATGACCTTGAACGCCAGCACCCAGACGCCGACGTGCGGATGCAGCATCAGATAGGCGGCGATGACGCCGGCGACGGCGCCGCTGGCCCCGATGAGCGCCAAGTCGCTGTCGGGCGACATCCACGAATGAAACAGCGCCGCGAACACGCCGCAGGCCAGGTAGAAGACGAGGAAGCGCGCGTGTCCCATCGCGTCCTCGACGTTGTCGCCGAACACCCACAGGAACAGCATGTTGCCGACGAGATGAAAGATGTCGGCGTGGAAGAACATGTAGGTGAGAAGCGTCGCGCCCTCGGGTAGGCCGCTCTGCTCCGCAGCAGGGCCGCCGGGGAGCATCGGAGTTGTGAACAGCGCACGGGGAGTAACCCCAAAGCTCGCGACCGCCGCATCGCTGAGCCCGCCCATCTCCAAAAGGAAGACCAGCACGTTGAGCGCGATGAGCGAGGCGGTGACGTACTGAAAAGGGATGCTTTTGAGGGCGTTGTCGTCGCGCAGCGGTATGAACAAGGCACGCCTGCCAGTGTTGGGGCAGCCTTAGCGGTTCTGCCCGGGGACCCAGAGCACATCGCTCTGCCCGCGATCATTGACGTAGCGGCTGGCAACAAAAAGGAGATCGGATAACCGATTGATATATTTCAGCGCCGCCGCGCTGACCGGCTCGGATTCATCGGCCGCCAGCTCGACCATCAGACGCTCGGCGCGCCGCGAGATGGTGCGCGCCATGTGCAGCGCCGCCGCCGCGGGCGTGCCGCCGGGGAGCACGAACGAGCGCAGCGGCTTCAGCTCGCTGTTCATCTTGTCGATCTCGTCTTCCAGGCGCTTCACCTGCGTGTCGGTCACGCGCAGCGGCTCGTACTCCAGCTTTTCGCCGCGATCGGGCACGCACAGGTCGGCGCCGAGATCGAAGAGGTCGTTCTGGATGCGGACCAGCATGGCATCCATGGCCGGATCGGCGTCGCCGAGGTGCACCCGCACCATGCCCACACTGGCGTTCGTCTCGTCGACGGTGCCGTAGGCGGCGATGCGCAGGGCATGCTTGGGCACCCGCTCCCCGCTACCGAGCGCCGTGGTGCCCTTGTCGCCGGTACGCGTGTAAATCTTGCTGAGTACGACCATGCGCTGATTCCGTGGATGCCCGGCAGCACAGTCCGTCTGCGCGCGGCGTTGCGATTCTTCGCGTCAATGATAGTTGTGAACCAGCACGAATAACAGGATCACGACGATGGCGACGGCCTGCAGGCCGACGCGCCATCGCATCAGCTTCTGACTCGTGTTCGGGCTTTTGCCGCGCCAAAGGTTTATGAGGCCGAGCATCAGCACGATGACGACGGCGGCGACCGCCACCGTGGTCAGGTGGTAAAGCAGCGTTTCCATGCGAGTTCGTTCTCCGTTCCTAGGTTCTCCTTAGGGCTTCGCTGTCGCGGCTGCAAACGGGCTGCGGCCGGCGGCCCCGGCATTCGCGGGCGTCGCAACGACTTGGCAAGCGCAGGCGCGCCATAATTGCCGCAATTGGAGCCTCAGGTGGATTTTGCTGCCGAGACCTAAGGGGACAGGGGCCTTTGCACCAGCCTGGACTAAAAGCACCGCGTGGACTGCATCTGCTCGCCGGCGCGCTCGCCGGCGTTGCCGTGCTTGGCATCGCCGCGGTGGGCCCGGGCCGGGCCGAGACGCCCGCCAATGCCGACGACGCCAAGCGGCGCCTGGAGAACAAACGCAGCGAGCTCGAGGACGTTCAGAAGAAGACCACGTCGCTGCAGAATGACGTCCAGGACCTCGCCGCCGAGCGCGAGCGCCTCAATTCGCGCCTCCTGGAAACCGCCGACCTCATCAAACGCAGCGAGGCCCAGCTCACCAACATCGAGACGAGACTTGGCGAGCTGGAGGAGCAGGAGCGCATCCTCAAGGGCTCGCTCAGTCAGCGCAACCACCAGATCGCCAAGCTGCTGTCGGCCTTGCAGCGCATGGGGCGCAACCCGCCGCCGGTGCTCATCACGCAGCGCGAGGACGCCCTCGAGATGGTGCGCAGCGCCATGCTCCTCTCGGCCGCGTTTCCCGAGCTCGGCAGCCAGGCCAAGGTGTTGACCACGCGCCTGACGGAACTCGCCCGCGTCATGGGCGACATCCGCACCCAGCGCGATCAGCTGCGCACGGAGATGACCCGCCTCAACGATGCGCGCACGCGCCTTGCCGGCCTCATGGAGGAGAAGAAGGTCACGCTCGACGAGCGCCAGTCCGAGCTGCAGCGCATGCGCACGGCCGCCGCCGACATTTCGCGCAACGTAAAGGATCTCAACGAGCTTATTTCCAAGCTCGACCAGGCCGTGAAGGACAACACCGCTCTCGGCGCCTACGACGCGCAGCAGAGCAAGACCCCACCACCACCACCGGCGAACATTACGCAAAATTCATCTGCGCCGATTGCGCCGAACAGCCCGGCAGCGCTGCCGCCGAACCAAAAAGCGCCAGCCGCGAATACGTCCCCGCCGGCGCCCGGCGGCAAGGGCGTCGATGTCGTCGTGCTGAGCCCGGCGACCACGCTCGGCAGCCCCGGCAGAATTAAGCCTGAGATCGCTTTTGCCGATGCTACGGGGCGTTTACCGCTCCCGGCGCAGGGTCGGCAGGTGCTAGGGTTCGGCGAGAAGACGCAGTTCGGCGGCCAGTCGAAAGGCATCGTTCTGGAGACGCGACAAGGTGCCCAAGTCACGTCACCATGCGATGGTTGGATTGTTTACGCTGGTGAGTTTCGCAGCTATGGCCAACTCTTGATCATCAATGCCGGCGGTGGGTATCATGTGCTGCTCGCGGGCCTCTCGCAGATCGATGTCCAGCCTGGACAATTCGTTCTCGCCGCCGAGCCGGTTGGAACCATGAACGGTTGGCCGCAACAGACTCAGCCCGCTGCTAAGAATGCCCCTGTTCTTTACGTGGAATTTCGCAAGGACGGGCGGCCTGTAGACCCTGACCCATGGTGGGTGGCGGGGTATCGAAAGGTGCAAGGATAATGCGCAAGACGGAATTCGCATTCTGGACGTTCCTGCTGATGACCGGCCTTGCCGGCGCCACCACGCTGTTGAACGTCACGCGCACGTATTCGGCGACCTCGGAGAACTCCGAGCTCTACCGGCAGCTCGATCTTTTCGGCGACGTGCTTGAACGGGTCCGGTCCGACTATGTCGAGAAGCCCGATGACACGATGCTGATCGAGTCGGCCATCAACGGCATGCTTTCGGCGCTCGACCCGCACTCGTCGTACCTCAGCCCGAAAAACTATCGCGACATGCAGGTGCAGACGCGCGGCGAGTTCGGCGGTCTCGGTATCGAGGTCACGATGGAGAACGGCGTCGTCAAGGTGGTGTCGCCCATCGACGATACGCCGGCTGCCAAGGCTGGGCTCCAGGCCAACGACCTCATCACGCAGCTCGACGGCGAGCAGATCGTCGGCCTGACGCTCGAGCAGGCGGTCGAGAAGATGCGCGGCCCGGTCAACACGCCGATCACCCTCACCATCGTGCGCAAGGGCGTCGATGATCCCTTCGACGTGAAGGTGACGCGCGACATCATCCGCATCAACGCGGTGAAGGCGAACAACGAGAAAGACATCGCCTACATCAAGATCACCACCTTCAACGAGCAGACGCACGCCAACCTGGTGAAGGCGATCGAGGCCGCGAAGAAGTCGATCGGCAAGGACCTCAAGGGTTACGTCATCGACCTGCGCAACAATCCGGGCGGTCTGCTCGATCAGGCGATCGCCGTCTCCGACGACTTCCTCGAGCGCGGCGCGGTGGTGCTGACCAAGGGCCGCAACAACGAGGAGACGCAGCGCGCTCAGGCCCATCCGGGTGATCTCACCGACGGCAAGAAGGTCGTGGTGCTGATCAACGGCGGCTCGGCGTCCGCGTCCGAGATCGTCGCCGGCGCTCTGCAGGACCACAAGCGTGCCACCGTCGTCGGCACCCGCTCGTTCGGCAAGGGCTCGGTGCAGACGATCATCCCGCTCGGCGCCAACGGTGCGATCCGTCTGACGACGGCCCGCTACTACACGCCGTCCAACCGCTCCATCCAGGCGAAGGGCATCGATCCCGATATCCTCGTCGAGCAGGAGCTGCCGGACGAGCTGAAGAAAAAGGCCGCCGCCGTCGCCGAGGCATCGCGTGGCGAGGCAAGCCTGCGTGGCCATCTCCGCAACCCGGAGAACGCCGCCAGCGCCGACGGCAAGGAGGTCAAAGAGGTTTCCGGCTCGTCGGCCTACGTGCCCAAGGAGCCGGAGAAGGACACCCAGCTCCAGTATGCCTTCTCGTTCCTGCGCGGCACGGCGACCGACGCCAAGACCGCCGGCGCGACGCCGATCCCGCCCAGCGGACCGGCGGCCGACAAGGAAAAGGCGAAGAACTAGCCGGGCTTTCCGGCCAGGGGCTGGAACTGCACCGTCGCAAGTCTTAGATGGGCGCCTCGACAGGGGCGCCCATCTTGCTTTCGGCATCTCGGGCCCGGCTCCCAGCGCGAAGGAGAATCCCATGACCAGCCCCGCACCCGGCTATCGCCCCTGCGTCGGCATCACGGTGATCAACCGCGCCGGGCTCGTATGGGTTGGCCGCCGCGCCGACAGCCCGGGCGAGGAGGAAGGGCGCGGCGCATGGTGGCAGATGCCCCAGGGTGGCATCGACGCCGGCGAGGACGCAGCGGACGCAGCGCTGCGCGAGCTCATCGAGGAGACCGGCATGCGCACGGTGCGGATTATCGGCGAGACCGGTGGCTGGCTGCGCTACGATCTTCCCGAGCATCTCATCGGCGTAGCATGGGGCGGCCGCTACCGTGGCCAGGAACAGAAGTGGTTCGCCGTGCGCTTCCTGGGGGAGGAGAGCGAGATCGATATCGCACCGGCGGCCGGTCACAAGGCGGAGTTCACCGAGTGGAAATGGGTGCCGCTGGCGGACGTCGCCGGGCTCATCGTGCCGTTCAAGCGGCACGTCTACGATCAGGTTGTCGAGGCATTCACGCCGCATGCTCAGCCGGGTGAATGACGGCAAGCTAATCACGCCGGCCTAAATTTAGGCTATTAAAGCCATAGAACCGCTGGATTTTTCTGCATAAACTGCAGCATGATTCGATGTTAGCAATCTGTTGACAGGATAAATTGTTTTCCGTGACACCACTCGATTCCACCATCGGCTTCGCAACGCCCCTGCCACTGCGCCCCTGCGTGGGCATCGTGCTGTTCAATGCGGACGGGCTCGTCTGGGTTGGACGGCATATGCCGCGGTGGGCGCGCGAGCGGGCCGAGGGCCCATTCTGGCAGCTTCCCCAGGGCGGTATCGAGCCGCGCGAGCCGTCGCGCGAGGCCGCCTTCCGCGAGCTGTGGGAGGAAACCGGCGTTCGCAACGCGTCCCTCATCGGCGAGATTCCCGGCTGGCTCACCTATGAGCTGCCGCCCGAGCTGCTCGGCGTGGCTCTGAAAGGCAAGTACGCCGGCCACCGCCTGCGCTGGTACGCCATGCGCTTCGAGGGCGACGACAGCGAGATCGACATCGGGGCGAAGGGCGCGACGAAGCCGGAGTTCGATGCGTGGAAGTGGGTGCCGCTGGCCGAGCTGCCGCGGCTCGTCGTCGACTTCCGCCGGTCCGTCTATGACGAGGTCGCGCGCGAGTTCGCCCGCTTCGGACGCAGCGCGCCGCCACGCATCGCCGCCGAATAGCCAAAGCGCTCCGCGGCCAAAGCGTTTCGACACACTAAACCCGCAAGCACCGGCATCCTGGCACGTGTTGCCAGGATCAAGCCATCGGCTGTCGCCACAGAGCGCGGATGGGGACAAGGGGACAAGGGCGTCCGGCGCGAGCGCCGTCCACCAGCTTGTGCACGACGGCAGCGGGGAGCGAGCCTTCGCCAGCTCGTGTCTGCCGGCAATCAGCCTTTGAGCTGAACGCGCTTCAGGACATCGACCAGCGTTTCGGCGACCATGCGCGCCTGATCGTCCTTGGCCTCGGCAAGCTGGGCCTCGGCGGCCTTCAACTCGCCGGCAAGACGCTCCCCGTGCAGCTCGTCGAGCGGCACCGCCGACTGCGCCAGCACCGTCAGGCGGTCGGGATCGGCCTCGGCGACGCCCTTCTTCACCAGGAGCTGCTGACGGCCCTGCGGTAGCGTCACGTCGAGGATGCCAGGGCGCAGCGTCGAGATGAACGGCGAGTGCCCCGCCAGCACGGCGAAGTCGCCCTCCGCGCCGGGCACGACGACCTGGCTCGCCTCGCCCGCGAACACCAGACGCTCCGGTGTCACCAGCTCGAAATTGAATGTCGCAGCCATCGGTCAGCTCACCCTATCCTGTCAGGCGTCGGCGCCATCGTCGTCGGCGCGCAGCCGCACGTCGTCGGGGTTCTGCACTTTCGTGCCGCAGAACGGGCAGAAGAACAGCGGGTGGTCCACCATCCCCGGCTCCTCCTCCTCGAGATCGACGAGGCCCACCGACATGTACAGCACACCGTCGTCGCCGACGGTGATCAGCGGCTCGAACTCCTCGCCGCTCATCGCATCCTTCAACTCGTCACAGCAGGTGCCGAATTCGAGCCCCGCACGGGGTGCATCCGCGGCCATAACGATCATCCTTATCAAAGGGCCAAACGGCCCGGTTCATTGATGGATCAGGCAGCTTCAGCCAGCTTCTCGGCCTTCGCCTTGGCTTCCTCGATATTGCCGACCATGTAGAACGCCTGCTCCGGCAGGTGATCGTACTCGCCATCGCAGAGGCCTTTGAAGCCCTTGATCGTGTCGGCGAGCGACACGAGCTTGCCCGGCGAGCCGGTGAACACCTCGGCCACGTGGAACGGCTGCGAAAGGAAGCGCTCGATCTTGCGGGCGCGGGCGACGATCAGCTTGTCGTCCTCCGACAGCTCGTCCATGCCGAGAATGGCGATGATGTCCTGGAGCGCCTTGTAGCGCTGCAGGATCGACTGCACCTTGCGCGCTACCTCGTAGTGCTCCTCGCCGACGACCAGCGGCGACAGCATGCGCGAGGTGGAATCGAGCGGGTCAACGGCCGGATAGATGCCCTTCTCGGCGATGGAGCGAGAAAGCACGGTCGTCGCATCGAGGTGGGCGAACGACGTCGCCGGCGCCGGATCGGTCAAGTCGTCGGCCGGCACGTAGATGGCCTGCACCGAGGTGATCGAGCCCTTGTTCGTCGTGGTGATGCGCTCCTGCAGAGCGCCCATGTCGGTCGCCAGCGTCGGCTGGTAGCCGACCGCCGAGGGAATGCGGCCGAGAAGCGCCGACACTTCCGAGCCCGCCTGCGTGAAGCGGAAGATGTTGTCGACGAAGAACAGCACGTCCTGGCCCTGGTCGCGGAAGTACTCGGCAACCGTGAGACCGGAGAGCGCGACACGGGCGCGGGCGCCCGGCGGCTCGTTCATCTGGCCGTACACCAGCGCGCACTTGGAGCCGGCGGTCGAGCCGTTGTTCTTCTTCGGGTCGAGGTTGACCTTCGATTCGATCATCTCGTGATAGAGGTCGTTGCCCTCGCGCGTACGCTCGCCGACGCCGGCGAACACCGAGTAGCCGCCGTGCGCCTTGGCGACGTTGTTGATCAGCTCCATGATGAGCACGGTCTTGCCCACGCCGGCGCCGCCGAAGAGACCGATCTTGCCGCCCTTGGCATACGGGGCCAGCAGGTCGACGACCTTGATGCCGGTGACGAGGATCTGCGCCTCGGTGGCCTGATCCTGGAAGGCGGGAGCCTGCGCGTGGATCGGGTATTCCGCTGTGCCCTTGATCGGGCCTGCCTCGTCCACCGGCTCGCCGATAACGTTCATGATGCGGCCGAGCGTTGCGTCGCCCACCGGCACCTTGATCGGCGCGCCCGTGTCGCGCACTTCCTGGCCGCGCACGAGACCCTCGGTGGAGTCCATGGCGATGGTGCGCACGGTGTTCTCGCCGAGGTGCTGGGCGACCTCGAGGACGAGGCGCGTGCCCTGGTTCGTCGTCTCGAGCGCGTTCAGAATTGCCGGCAGGTGCTCGTCGAACTGCACGTCCACGACGGCGCCCGTGACCTGGCGAATGCGACCAACGTTATTTGCCATCTTGCGTCTCCAACAGAATGATTCAGGCGACCGACAGGGTCACGGGGATGTTCCCGCGCGTCGCCTTCGAGTACGGGCAGATTTCGTGAGCGTCCTTGAGCAGCGCCTCGACCTTGTCCTTGTCGGCGCCGGGCATGGAAAGCTTGATGTCGGCGGCGAGGCCGAAGCTCGTTGCGTCCTTGTCGAGCGTCACGGCGACCGTCACCTTCGCGGCCTGTCCGTCGAGGCCGTGCTTCTTGGCCAGCAGCAGCACCGCCTGGCCGAAACAAGCGGACCAACCGAGCGCGAAAAGCTGCTCGGGGTTGTGTCCTTCGCCGGAGCCGCCGAGATCCTTCGGCAGCGCCATCGCCAACGCGAGCTTTGCGTCGTCGAGAATGGCACGACCGTCCCGGCCGCCTTTCGTCGTCGCTGTCGTCGTATAGGCCATGGCTCGCGTCCTCCTACAGCGCTTCGGCGCCGGAGATGATTTCGATGAGCTCCTTGGTAATCATCGCCTGGCGCGTACGGTTGTACTTCAGGGTCAGCTTGTTGATCATCTCGCCGGCGTTGCGCGTCGCCGAATCCATGGCGCTCATCTGCGCGCCGTAGAACGAGGCGACGTTCTCCAAAAGGCCGCGGAAGATCTGCGTCGAGATGTTGAGCGTGACGAGGTCGCCGAGAACCTCCTCCTCGCTCGGCTCGTACTGGTGCACCGCCTCGGCGGCGCCGGCGACCGGGGCCTTGGCTTCCGGGAACTTGGCCGGGATGAGCTGCAGCGCCACCGGATCCTGTTTGATCACCGACTTGAACTCGGCGAAGAACAGCGTCGCGACGTCGAACTCGCCCGCCTCGAAGAGTTGCAGCACCTTGCGGGCGATCTCGTCGGCGTTGGCGAACGCGATCTGGCGCACGGCGCGCAGGTCGATGCGGTCGAGATAGTAGCTGCCGAACTCGCGCTTCAGCGCCTCGGCGCCCTTGCGGCCGACCATGATCATCTTCACGGTCTTGCCTTGCGACAACAGCCGCTGGGCGTGCTGGCGCGCGAGCTTGGAGATGTTCGTGTTGAAGCCGCCGGCGAGACCGCGCTCGCCGGTCATCACGATCAGCAGGTGCACCTGATCGCGGCCCGTACCGGCGATGAGCGGCGCGGCGCCCTTGTCGGTCATGCGCGAGCCGAGGCTGGCGATCATCTGCTCCATGCGCTCGGCGTAGGGGCGAGCCGCTGTCGCCACCTCCTGCGCACGGCGCAGCTTGGCCGCGGCGACCATCTGCATCGCCTTGGTGATCTTCCGCGTCGCCTTGACGGACGAGATGCGGTTTCTGAGATCTTTTAAGCTCGGCATCGGGCCGCGCCTTCCTTCTCATTCTTGCGCTGGATCCCGGCGCGCCCATGCGGGCGACCGGGATGGCAGAGTACTTTAGGCCGTGAAGCCCTTGGCGAACTTGTCGAGGAAGGCGACGAGCTGCTTCTCGGTTTCCTCGGACAGCGCCTTCTTGGTGCGAATGTCGTCGAGGATGCCGGAGCCGTCCGTGCGCAAGAGGCGGAGCAGGTCCTGCTCGAACTTGGTCACCGAGTTGACCGGCACGGCATCGAGATAGCCGCGCGTACCGGCGAAGATCACGGCAACCTGCTCTTCCATCTTCAGCGGCGAGAACTGCGGCTGCTTCAGCAGCTCGGTGAGACGGGCGCCGCGCGCGAGCATCTTCTGCGTCGCCGCGTCGAGGTCGGAGCCGAACTGAGCGAAGGCGGCCATCTCGCGATACTGCGCGAGCTCGCCTTTGATCTTGCCGGCGACCTGCTTCATGGCCTTCGTCTGCGCCGCCGAGCCGACGCGCGACACCGACAGACCGACGTTAACGGCCGGGCGGATGCCCTGGTAGAACAGGTCGGTCTCGAGGAAGATCTGGCCGTCGGTGATCGAGATGACGTTGGTCGGGATGTACGCCGACACGTCGTTCGCCTGCGTCTCGATGACGGGCAGCGCGGTCAGCGAGCCGGCGCCATGGTCGTCGTTGAGCTTGGCGGCGCGCTCGAGCAGGCGCGAGTGGAGATAGAACACGTCGCCCGGGTAGGCTTCGCGGCCCGGCGGGCGGCGCAGCAGCAGCGACATCTGGCGGTAGGCGACGGCCTGCTTGGAGAGGTCGTCATAGGCGATCACGGCGTGCATGCCGTTGTCGCGGAAGTATTCGCCCATCGTGCAGCCGGTGAACGGCGCCAGGTACTGCAGCGGCGCCGGCTCGGAGGCCGTCGCGGCGACGACGATCGAATACTCGAGCGCGCCGTGCTCCTCCAGCACCTTCACGAACTGGGCGACCGTTGAGCGCTTCTGGCCGACGGCGACGTAGACGCAGTAGAGCTTGTCCTTCTCGCTCGTCGCCTGGGCGTTGATCGCCTTCTGATTGAGGATGGTGTCGAGGATGATGGCGGTCTTGCCGGTCTGGCGGTCGCCGATGATCAGCTCGCGCTGGCCGCGGCCGACCGGGATGAGGGCGTCGACCGCCTTGAGGCCGGTGGCCATCGGCTCGTGCACGGACTTGCGCGGCAGAATGCCGGGAGCTTTGACGTCGACGCGCTTCTTCTCGTCGAACTTGATCGGGCCCTTGCCGTCGATCGGGTTGCCGAGAGCGTCGACGACGCGGCCGAGCAGGCCCTTGCCGACCGGAACCTCGACGATGGCGCCCGTGCGCTTGACGATATCGCCTTCCTTGATCCCGCGGTCGTCGCCGAAGATAACGATGCCGACATTGTCGGCCTCGAGGTTCAGCGCCATGCCGCGGATGCCGCCGGGGAACTCGACCATCTCGCCCGCCTGGACGTTGTCGAGCCCGTAGACGCGAGCGATGCCGTCACCGACAGACAGCACCCGGCCAATTTCGGAGACCTCGGCATCCTTGCCGAAATTCTTGATCTGGTCCTTGAGGATCGAGGAGATCTCTGCGGCCCGGATGTCCATACTTGCCTCTTCCCTTACAGCGCTTCTTGCTTCGTGCCAGGCGCCTCGCGCCCGTCCTGCCAATCGAAAAAAACGGCCGCAGCCCGGCTGCAGCCGCTCGATACGATCAGCCGGCTCCCTTCAGCACGACTTTCAGGTTCATCAGCTTCGTCCGCAGCGAGGAATCGAACATCCGGCTGCCGACCTTGACCACCAGGCCGCCGAGCAGCGAGGGGTCGACTTTCGTTTCCAGCCGGACGTCCTTGCCGTAGGACGCCTTCAGCTTGTCCTTGAGGGCAGCGACCTGCTCCGCGTTGAGCGGCATCGCCGACTGCACCTCGGCCGCGATCTCGCCGCGATGCAGCGCCAGCTGCTGGCGGAAGCCCTTGATCATGTCCTCGGCGGCAAACAGCCGCCGGTTGCGCGCCACCACACGCAGGAAGTTGCCCGTCGTCGCGCCGACGGACGCCCAGTCCATCACCGCCTTGAGGGCGCGATCCTGATCCTCGGCGGTGAACGCGGGGCTGTTGACCAACCGCCGCAGGTCGTCGCTCGCATCGAGCATCGCCTTGAACTTGCCGAGATCCTGATCAACCGCGTCGAGCTCGCCTTGCTCGCGCGCCAAATCGAACAGCGCAGAGGCGTAACGCCCTGCAACTCCTGACGTCATCTGATTTTCAGTTGCCACGTCAAATGCTCTCGCCGGCGGACATGACGGGGGCATCGGGCCCGTTAGGCTCGCCCATACCCTCCCCCGCTTTGAGGAAATTCGCTCGCACAAAAAGGGCCGCCGTGGCTCCCGGCCCGGCATCCCTTCGAAAGTGCGCCGGTTCTCTAACATGCACCGCGCGGCCCTTCAACGGGGGAGAGGCGCCGCAATGCCGCATTCGCCGGCAGCCGAATGGCATTTTCCAAGATGAACAGAACCTGCACGCGGCCTTCAGAGTGGGTTCAGCCCGAAAAGTATTGAATGCCCCTCATCGCCGGTGAACAGCCGGCCCAACGATGAGGCCCGAACGGGCAAAGGGGAAGAAGATGACCATCTCGCGCAAGCTGACCTCGATCATGACTGCTGCGGCCATCGCGCTGACCAGCCTCGGCGCGGTAACGACGTCCGCCAGCGCCGGCGGCTACTACGGCGGCGGCCATCGCCATGGATATCACGGATACAACGGATACCGCGGCGGCCGCGACCGCTACTACGCCCGCCACTACCGCAGAGACCACACGGGCAAGTACGTCGCCATCGGCGCCGCTGCCCTCATGCTCGGCATCATCGCTTCGGAGGCTTCGCGCCGTTAGCCATCAGCGGCACCCTGCCTCCGACGCCGGAGGCTCCCTCGCCTCCGGCGACCCGGATTTCATACCTAGTCGTTCGACCCAAGCCCTTTGACGACCCGACGCTATTTCGACCCCCAGAGATAATGACTGAGCGCCCCCACCCTCGCGCCAGTCCGGGCCAGACCTTCCCCCCAGGTCTGGCCCTCTTCATATCCGGCATATAGATATATCTTGCGATAGCTCTCATGAAGTCCTATCTTACGATACATCGAAACGTTACATAGGACGAGATACATGTATGGAATGAGAGACCACGACCGGCGCTTCGAGCGGCTGGCGATGGCGCGTGGCGGCAAGTTCGGCCGCGGCCATGGCGGCCGCCACGGGCACGACCGCGGCGACAGCGACTGGTTCCGCGTCGGCCGCATGCTGGCGCACGGCGATCTGAAGCTGCTGGCGCTCGCCCTCATCGAGGAGCAGCCGCGCCACGGCTACGAGCTCATCAAGCTCATCGAGGAGAAGACCAGCGGCTTCTACAGCCCCAGCCCGGGCGTCGTTTATCCGACCCTGACCTTCCTGGAAGAGGCCGGCTACGCCACTGCCCAGAGCGAGGGCGCGAAAAAGACCTACGCCATCACCGATGCGGGGCGCGGCTATCTCAAGGAGAACCGCGGCATGGCCGACATGGTGCTCGAGCGGCTCGCGGCGATCGGCGAGAAGCTCGCGCGCCGGCGCCGTCACTGGGAGAACGACGCGCAGGCCGGCGTCCCGCAGCTCGTCGCCGCGGCGATCGACAACCTGCGCTCCACGGCGCTGAAGCAGCTCGAGAAGGATGCAGAAGCCGAAACGGCGATCGTCGAGATCCTGATGCGCGCCGCCAAGGACATTCGCAGCGCGTAGCCTCAGCGCGCGCGCTGTGCGGATGCCAACGCCGGACCTTCCCCAGGTCCGGCTTTTTTGTTTTGGATCACAGCTCCGCCGGGGCTCCCGTCGCGCTGCAGGTGCGGGACGCGGCGCAACGGCCTTCGAGGCTAGTGCGCTCGCGGTTGCGCGAGCCGGGCTAGATTGATCAGGGCGTCGTCGGAGAGCGGTATCGATCCTCCGCCACCGATTCTGAACGTCGAGCTGCCGACCAGTACAGTGATATCCCGGCGCGCGGTGCTCAGCAGTGCACCGTTTCCGATGTCGAAGCGACGTACACCCGGACCGGTGTTGGGTCGCTTGAGATCGCGAATGACGTCCAGGTGGGACCGCGAATTCTGTTTTTGGTACTCCAGGAAGGCCGCCGACTCGAGCCCAGGCTTGCCGTCGGGTGTCCACTCGCACATCGGTTGCTGATCGCTGTTGGGCACTGCGCGGACTTGACGTCCGAGCTGTTGGGACACCTCGGCGTCGGTGAGGAGTGCGCACGGGTCTTGCGTGAATCCGGTTCCTTCGAACGCCTTGGCCTCTGTCGGGTCCGCGTTGCCGGCACTTGTGAACAGCATGGTCGCGCCGGCGATGCACAGCAGCGCCAACACACGGACCATCGATAAATTATATGACATCTCGTTCTCCTCGAGCCTCTAATCTGCGCTCGAATATCTCTGCAAGTTTGAAGTTCGAACAAAGCTGAGCGGGCCACTGCACTCCGCGGCGGACAGAGCGCCGGGCCATCGCTGGGCCACCCGGCGGAAGTCAACACGCCCACCCCTATAAAAAGCTATACGGATCGATATCGACGGTGACGCGCACGTCGCCCTTCAGCGGCGGCAGCTCCGCCATCCAGGCGCGCAAATACGCCTGCACGTCGATTTCGCGCGGCGCCTTGACCAGCAGCCGCCAGCGATGCCGTCCGCGGATGATGGCGAGCGGCGCCTCCGCCGGACCCAGCACCTCGATCCTCTCCGAGCGCGGCGCCCGATGGGCGATGTCGCGCGCGATGAGCTGCGCCGTCTCCTTGTCGCGCGCCGCGACCACCAGCGCGACGAGCCGGCCGTACGGCGGCAGCAGGCCCTTCTGACGCGACCTGATCTCCTGCTCGACGAACGCCTCGCGGTCGCTGGCGATGATCGCCGCCATCACCGGATGGTCGGGCATGTGCGTCTGCACGTAGCCGCGGCCCTCGGCCAGCGCGCGGCCGGCGCGGCCGGTCACCTGATGCAGGAGCTGGAACGTGCGCTCGCCCGCACGCGGGTCGGCGCCCTGCGCCAGCCCCAGATCGCCGTCGACGATGCCGACGGTCGCGAGGTTCGGGAAGTGGTGACCCTTGGCGACGATCTGCGTGCCGATGACGATGTCGATGCCGCCGGCCTCGATGTCGCGAATGACTTGGCGCATCTCGGTCAGGCCGGGGATGAGGTCCGACGACAGCAGCGCCACGCGTGCCTCGGGGAAGCGCTCGGCAACCTCTTCGGCGACGCGCTCGACACCCGGGCCGCAGGCGACGAGAGCGCCGGGCTCCGCGCACTTCGGGCACTTCTCCGGCAGCGGGATGGAGAAGCCGCAGTGGTGGCAGTGCAGCCGCCCACGAAAACGATGCTCGACCAGCCAGGCCGTGCACTGCGGGCATTCGATGCGGTGGCCGCAGGTCCGGCACAACGTCAGCGGCGCGTAGCCGCGCCGGTTGAGGAACAGCAGCGTCTGCTGCTTGTCGGCCATCGTGCGCGTGATCGCCTCGACGAGCGGCGGCGCCAGCCACTTGCCTTTGTCCGGCGGCGTGACGCGCAGGTCGATGGCGGTGATGTCCGGCAGCGCGGTGCCGGAGAAGCGGCCGGGCAGCACGACGTGGCGATAGCGGCCGGTGCGGGCGTTGACCTGCGTCTCGATGGACGGCGTGGCGGAAGCCAGGATCACCGGGAAACCGCCGAGGCTGCCGCGCACCACCGCCATGTCGCGCGCCTGATAGTGCACGCGGTCGTCCTGCTTGTAGCCCGCGTCGTGCTCTTCATCGACGATGACGAGGCCGAGATCTGAGAACGGCAGGAACAGCGCCGAGCGCGCGCCGACCACGACCCGCGCCTCGCCCGTCGCCGCCTGGCGCCAGACGCGCCCGCGCTCGGGCCCGGACAGCGCCGAATGCCATTCGACGGGCGGCGCGCCGAAGCGTGCCTCGAAGCGGCGCATGAACTGGTCGGTGAGCGCGATCTCCGGCAGCATGATGAGCGCCTGGCGCCCGTGCTCGAGCGCGCGCGCGACGGCCTCGAAATAGACCTCGGTCTTGCCGGAGCCGGTGACGCCGTCGAGCATCGTCACCGAGAAATCGGCGCCATCGACGGCCGAGCGCAACGCGTGCACGGCCGTGCTTTGCGCCGGCGTGAGCTCGGTGATGCGGTGCTTATGGTCCGGGAACGGCGGCCGCTTCTCAGGAATTGCTACCTCGACGAGATTGCCCGAGGCGACGAGGCCGTCGATGACGCCCGTCGAGCATTCCGCCGCGACAGCCAGCGCAGCCTTGGCGCGGATCGCACCGTCGGCGGCGATCTCCAGCGCCCGCTTGCGCGCCGGCGTCATCCGCGACGGCTCGGGCGCTCCGTCCACCAGCGTCACGCCGAAGCGCGGTTTCTGCGGCTCGAAGACGGCCCGCGCGCTCATCATCATGCGCACCGTCATGCCCAGCGGCGCCAGCGTGTACCTGGCGATCCATTCGGCGAAACGCAGCGATATCGGCGGCAGGGGCGGCACGTCGAGGCGCGCCGTGACGGCCTTCAGCTTCTTAACATCGACCGGCTTGCCGCTCTCGCCGACCGGCTTGTCCCACACGACGCCGATGCGGCTTTGCGGACCGAAGGGCACGAGCACGAAGCAGCCGGGCTCGACGTCGACCTCGGCCGGCACGACATAGTCGTAGGTCTGGTCCAACGCCACCGCGAGCACCACCGGCGCCAGCCGCAAGTCGGCACGCGCTGCGCTTTCGATCGGCTCGAACAGACTTTGCATCGATGCGCGAGACCCCCGCTGTTGCGCGTCGCACATTTACGTTCGCGATTCGCGCTAAATAAGGAGGCACGCCCGCCGCCCCAAGGCGATGCCCTGCGTCCATTGATCCGCCGCTCGCGGCCACGATATTCCTTGCCGATACCACAGATTAACCGGGGATCGAGAGGCGGACGCTAAGCTGACGCACCGCAGCCAGCCGCCGGCCCACCAGGAACGCGCTACCCCATGGAATATAAGGACTACTACAAGATCCTCGGCGTCGAGCGGGACGCCACGCAGGACGATATCAAGCGTGCCTACCGCAAACTGGCGCGCACCTATCATCCGGATGTGAACAAGGAGGCCGGCGCCGAGGCGAAGTTCAAGGACGCCGGCGAGGCCTACGAGGTCTTGAAGGATCCGGAGAAGCGCGCCGCCTACGATCAGCTCGGCGCCAACTGGCAGCAGGGCCAGGATTTCCGGCCACCGCCGAATTGGGATGCCGGGTTCGAGTTCTCCGGCGGCGGATATACGAACGCCGATGCCTCGCAGTTCTCCGACTTCTTCGAAGGCCTCTTCGGTCGCACACAAGGCGGCGGTGGCGGAAGGAGCGGATTCCAGCGCCGCGAGTTCCACGCCCAGGGCGAGGACCACCACGCCAAGATCGTCATCCCGCTGCAAGACGCCTACACGGGCGCCAAGCGCGAGATCACGCTGCGCGTGCCGGAGGTGGACGATACCGGCCACGTGGTGCTCAAGAACCGGACGCTTAGCGTCACCATTCCCAAAGGCATCCGCGAAGGGCAGCACATCCGCCTCGCCGGCCAGGGATCGCCCGGAATGGGCAAAGGGCAGCCGGGCGATCTCTACCTGGAGGTGGGCTTCGCGCCCGACCCGATTTTCCGCGTCGACGGCAAGGACGTGAGCTTCGATCTGCCGATAACGCCGTGGGAAGCGGCGCTCGGCGCCAGCGTCAAGGCTCCGACGCCCGAAGGCGCGGTGATGCTCAAGATCCCGCCGGGCTCGACCAAGGGGCGCACCATGCGGCTCCGCGGCAAGGGTATTCCGGGCAACCCGGCCGGTGATTTGAACGCCGTGCTCAAAATCGAGGTGCCTCCCGCCACCACCGACAAGGCGAAGGAGCTATATGAGCAGATGGCGCGCGAGCTGCCTTTCGATCCGCGCGCCAGCTTGGGAGTGTAAGACATGCCAGCCGAAACCAAGCCGTCAGTCACCGTGCTCGACGAGGAGGAGATCTCCCTCGCCGAGCTGACCCGCACCTGCCGCGTGCACACAGAATGGGTGATGGAGCTGGTCGACGAGGGCGTGATCGAGCCGCGCGGGCGTGGCGCGGCCGGACCGCAGTTGCGATTTTCAGCGACCACCATCGTGCGCGTGGAAAAAGCGCGCCGGCTGCAGAACGATCTGGGCGTCAATCTCCCTGGCGTCGCGCTCGCGCTGGAACTCCTCGACCGTATCGATGCGCTCGAGTCGCGGCTGCGCGCGGTCGCCGTGGTGACCAAGCCGCACGAGGCCGATTAACCCGTTGCCATCCCCGAATCGACTAGCTTCGCGCGACGCCATTGGCATGTGGCAGCTTCAGGGTGGGCATGGCCGAAGATATCGCAGAGCCAGAGCTGCCGCTCGGCGCCGACCTGGAACGCGCCGTCCGCGATTGGCTGGCGCACCTGCGCCACGAGCGCGGCCACGCCGACAAGACGCTCGAAGCCTACGGTCGCGACGTGCGGCAGTTCATGGCGTTTCTGGCCGGCCAGCTCGGCCACGCGCCGTGTATCGCCGATCTCGATCGCCTAGACATCAAGACCTTTCGCGCCTTTCTCGCCGCCCGCCGTCGGGGCGGCGCCGTCAGCCGCTCGCTGGCGCGTTCCCTTTCGGCGCTGCGCCAGCTTTTTCGCTGGCTCGAGGCGAGGCGCATCGTCGAGAACCGCGCGATTCTGCAGCTCGCCATGCCCAAAGTGCCGCATTCGGTGCCGAAGCCGCTAACCGTCGGCAAGGCGCACGAGGTCGTGGAAGCCGGCGCCGAGGCGGAGCTTGACTGGGTGCGCGCGCGCGACGTCGCCGTGCTGCTGCTTCTCTATGGTTGCGGCCTGCGCATCGCCGAGGCGCTGAGCCTGACGCCCAGGGACGCGCCGAGCGCCGACCGCGACGTGCTGCGCATCACCGGCAAGGGCGGCAAGCAGCGCATCGTGCCGGTTCTGCCGGTCGTGTGTGAGGCGATCGCCCGCTATCGCTCGCTCTTTCCCTATACGCTGCGCCCTGACGAGCCGCTGTTTCGCGGCGCCAAAGGCGGCGTTCTGTCGCCGCGGATCATTCAGCTCACCATGCAGCGCATGCGTGAAGCGCTCGACCTGCCCGCCACCGCGACCCCGCACGCCCTGCGCCACTCGTTTGCGACGCATCTGCTATCGGCCGGCGGCGACCTGCGTCAGATCCAGGAGCTGCTGGGTCACGCGTCGCTGTCGACGACGCAGGCCTATACCGAGGTCGATCGCGAACGGCTGCTCGCCGTATATGACGCAGCCCACCCGCGCGCCTGAACCCGCGCAAACGCTGCGCCATCGGACGTGCCTTGGTAAACCTCGACGCAATTTGGCCTCTTTTCTTCGGCCCGTCCGGGCTAAAAGCGGGGCACACCGCATATGCATCGGAGTTGAGAAGTCGCATGCGCCTACGCTCGCGTTTCGCTTTCCTCGTCATGGTCGTCGCGGCTGCGCTCCCCGCCGCCGTTCATGCCGCGGATAAGGAGAAGAGCCAGGATCAAGCCGCGCCAAGCTGCAGCGGCGTCGACATGCTGGCTGAAACCGCCACCAAGGATCCCGGCCTCTACAATCGCATCATGGCGGCCGCCGCCGGGGCCAAGAATTCCGATGCGATCCTCTGGAAGGTCGAGAAGGCGGGCCGCCCCGCATCCTACCTCTTCGGCACCGTACACCTCACCGACCCGCGCGTGACGACGCTGTCGCCGGCCGTCGAGAAGGCGATCAAGGAGTCCGAGACGATCGCGCTCGAGGTGTCCGACATCTCGGAGACCGCGACCTCCACCGTCATCGCCAAGTCGGCGCCGCTGGTCATGTTCACCGACGGACGCCGGCTCGACGGCATGCTGTCGACGGGCGAGTACGACACGGTGAAAGCGATCATCGGCCGCTCCGGCATGCCCGTCGATCTCGCGGCGCTGTTCAAGCCGTGGATCGTCACCATGATCCTCTCGGTTTCTGATTGCGAGCGCGCGAAGGTGCAAAGCGGGGCGCGCGTGCTCGACATGAAGATCGCCGAATTGGGCAAGTCGCGCGGCATGGACGTGGTCGGCCTCGAGACCATCTCCGATCAGCTCGAAGCCATGGCGGCAGTCCCCGAGAAGCAGCAGCTCGACATGCTGCGGTCCAGTCTGCGCTTTGCCGACCGCACCAACGACATGATGGAAACGCTCGTGCAGCTCTATCTGCATCGCCACATCAGCGCCGCGCTGCCGTTCCAGGTGGCGCTCGCCCAGCAGGCCGGCATCGGCGATGAGGCGTTCGCGGGTTTCCAGCAGAAGCTGCTTATCGAGCGTAATGAGAAGATGCGCGCCGTTGCCGAGCCGCTGCTGGAGAAGGGCGGCGTGTTCATCGCCATCGGCGCGCTGCACCTGCCGGGCGACAAGGGGTTCGTCGAGCTGCTGCGCCAGGCCGGCTACACCGTCACCGCTGTCGAGTAGCGGCTTGATTGGCAGGCGACCCGAGCTGGGATCACGAAGTCCCGCCGCAGTCGCTCATGTTGGTTGCGCCCACCGACTCGCCTGCGGCGAGCCGGCCGGTGGGCGCGAAGTATTCATCACACCGTCATGCCGGGGAAGAACACGTACACGCAACGCTGCGCCTTCCCCCTCCCTCTGTCATCCCGGAAGCCGTGAGCGAGGCGAGCGGCTATCCGGGATCCAGCGCAGGTGCAGCGAAGCTTTGAATTGGCAGAGACGCTTTTTCCGCTGGGTCCCGGGTCAGCGCTCGGCTTCGCCTCGCTTGCCCGGGATGACAGTCCCCCAACCGCGGCTTGCGGCCGGCTCCCCGCAGGGGAGTCGCAAGCCGCCCTAAAAGTGAAGGGCGCGGCCATCGACGGCGAGCGCCGCTTCCTTCACGGCCTCGGTCAGCGTCGGATGCGCATGGGTGGTGCGCGCGAGATCCTCGGCCGAGCCGCCGAACTCCATCAGCACCGCCGCCTCGGCGATCATCTCCGAGGCGTTGGCACCGACGATGTGCACGCCGAGCACGCGGTCGGTCTCCGCGTCGGCGAGGATCTTCACAAAGCCGTCCGTCGTCTGGTTGGCCTTGGCGCGGCCGTTGGCTGTGAACGGAAACTTGCCGACCTTGTAGGAGATGCCGGCAGCTTTCAGCTCCTCCTCCGACTTGCCAACGCTCGCCACCTCCGGCGCGGTGTAGATGACATTGGGGATGACGCCGTAGTTCACGTGGCCCGCCTGCCCGGCGAGGATCTCGGCAACGGCCACGCCCTCGTCCTCGGCCTTGTGCGCCAGCATCGGTCCGGCGATGACGTCGCCGATGGCATAGATGCCCGGCACGCTCGACCGGTAGTGCTCATCGACGATGACCCGCCCGCGATTGTCGAGGCCGATGCCGGCTTCGGCCAGCCCCAGGCCGTCCGTGAAGGGCACGCGGCCGATGGCGACGAGCACCACGTCCGCCTCCAGCGTCTCGGGCTCGCCGCCCTGCGCCGGCTCGACGGTCACGGCCTGCACCGAGCCGCTTTTCTTGATGCCCGTCACCTTGCTGCCGAGCTTGAACGTCACGCCCTGCTTGCCCAGGATGCGCTGCAGTTGCTTGGCGACCTCCGCATCGGTGCCCGGAAGGATGCGGTCGAGGAACTCGACCACCGTCACCTCGGCCCCGAGCCGCCGCCACACGGAGCCCAGCTCCAGGCCGATGACGCCCGCGCCGATGACGAGAAGCCGCTTCGGCACCTTGGGCAGCGCCAGCGCGCCGGTGGACGACACGACAGACTTCTCGTCGATATCGATGCCCGCCAGCCTGGCCACGGACGATCCCGTAGCGATCACGATCGACTTCGCGTCGACCTGCTGCTGCTCCTTGTTGATGAACGTCACCTCGACGACACCCGGCGCCTTGATGCGGCCGCTGCCGTGGAAATGGTCGATCTTGTTCTTGCGCATCAGGAAGGCGACACCGTCGGTGTTGCCCTTCACGGCCTCGTCCTTGAAGGCGAGCATCCGCCCAAGGTCGAGCTTCGGCTTGACGCCTATGCCCATCTTCTCGAACGAGTGCCCCGCCTCCTCGAACAGCTCCGAGGCGTGCAGCAGCGCCTTCGATGGAATGCAGCCGACGTTGAGGCACGTGCCGCCGAAAGTCGCCCGCTTCTCGACCATCGCGACCTTCATGCCGAGCTGGCTGGCGCGAACGGCGCAGACGTAGCCGCCGGGGCCGGCGCCGATGACAATCAGATCGTAGCTGGCCACGGCTTCACTCCGTTCAAGGTCCGAGGGGGAGCGGCGCGCTGAATGCCCATACGTAGCCGAAAGGGTCACGTATGCGCCCGTAGCGCATCACCCAGAAAGTGTCCGACGCCGCGGCGGTTATGCTGGCGCCCGCCGCCGCGGCCCGCGCGATGGCGCCATCCACTTCGAGGGGCGAGGCGAGGTTGATCTGCACCGTCATGCTGCCCGTTCCATCGGGCGCACGCGGCGCGACATCGGTGATATAGTCGGGAAAATAGTCAGAGAGCATGAAGTGACCGCCGAAGGCCGACAGCGACGCGTGCTGAACGCGGGCGCCATCGGCAGACAGCTCCTTGTAAGTGACCTTGGCTCCGAACGCTTTCTCGTAGAACGCGATGGCCTCGAGCGCATTGCTCACAGTCAAATAGACTTCGATCGCAGAAATGACTTCCTCCGCCATGATGCACGCCCCTCGGCCTTCAAGGCTCAGAGCTCCAGAAGAAAACGCTGCGGATCTTCGAGGCACTCTTTGACGCGAACAAGGAAGGCCACCGCCTCCTTGCCGTCGACGATGCGGTGATCGTAGCTGAGAGCCAGATACATCATAGGCCGTGCAACGACTTGGCCGTCGCGCACCACGGGCCGCTCCTCAATGCGATGCATCCCGAGAATGCCCGACTGCGGGGCGTTGAGAATGGGGGTCGACATCAGCGAGCCATAGACGCCGCCGTTGGTGATGGTGAACGTGCCGCCCTGCATCTCGTCGATGCCGAGCTTACCGTCGCGGGCGCGCTTGCCGTAGTCGGTGATCTGCCCCTCAATCTCGGCGAGGCTCATCCGGTCGGCCTCGCGCACGACCGGCACCACCAGCCCCCGGTCGGTGCCGACCGCGACGCCGATGTGGTAGTAGTTCTTGTAGATGATCTCGTCGCCGTCGATCTCGGCGTTGACGGCGGGAATTTCCTTCAGCGCCTGCAGGCACGCCTTCACGAAGAAGCCCATGAAGCCCAGCTTCACGCCGTGCCGCTTCTCGAACAGCTCCTTGTACTCGCTGCGCAGCTTCATTACGGCGCTCATGTCGACGTCATTGAACGTCGTCAGCATGGCGGCGGTGTTCTGCGCATCCTTCAGGCGCTGCGCTATGGTCTGGCGCAGCCGCGTCATGCGCACGCGCTCCTCGCGGGCCGCGTCGTTCGGCAGCGAGGGAACGCGCAGTTGCTGCGTCGGCACCGGCAACGGCGCAAGACCGCGCGTCGAGGCGGCAGCCGGTGCAGCGGCTGCTGGCGCTACCGCCGCTGACGCACTTGCGGGCTCCGGCGTCCTCGACCTGGCCGACTGAACGTCCTCTTTCAGCACCTGTCCGCGTTTGCCCGAACCGGCGACATCGGCGGCGTCTATTCCCGCCTCGGCCAGCTTCTTGCGCGCGGCCGGGCTCGGCGGCATCGCTCCGCCTTTCGCGTCGGCTGGCGCCGGCTTTGCGGACGCGGCAGGTGCGGCAGGCGCGGCCGGAGCCGCTGCAGGTCTTGCGGCGGGCTTGTCACCACCGTTCTTGGCCACTGCTGCGGCGCCGTTGGCGATGGCGCCGAGCAATGCGCCGACGGCCACCGTCTGGCCCTCGATCGCCTTGATCTCCTCCAGCACACCCGAGACAGGCGCGGGCACCTCGACCGTCACCTTGTCGGTTTCGAGCTCGACCAGCGGCTCATCGACGTTCACAGCATCACCGGACTTCTTGAACCACTTGCCGACGATCGCCTCGGTGACGCTCTCGCCCAGTGCCGGTACGCGAATTTCCGTGCCCATCTTATCGTCTCGCTTCCCCGTCAAATTCTTATCTGCTGCGCCCCGCGAAGCGGCCTCAGCCGCCCGCTGATCCGGTGAGCGCCGCTTCCACCAGCGCCTTCTGCTCGCTCAGGTGCCGCGAAAGCTGCCCCGTCGCCGTCGACGCCGACGCCGGGCGACCCGCATAGACCGGCCGCTTGTGCTCGGCATTGATGCGCTCCTGGACCCACGTCAGGTTGGGCTCGATGAAGCTCCAGGCGCCCATGTTCTTCGGCTCCTCCTGGCACCAGACGACCTCCGCCTGCGGAAACCGCGCCAGCTCGTGCATGAGCGCACGGGCGGGAAACGGATAGAGCTGCTCGACCCGCAGCAGGTAGACGTCCTCGATGCCCGCCGCCTCGCGTGCCTCGTAGAGATCGTAGTAGACCTTGCCCGTCGACAGCACGACGCGCTTGATCCTCTCGTCCGGGGCCAGCTTGATCTTCTCGTTCGGCCTGTACTCGGCGTCGTCCCACAGCACGCGATGGAATGTCGTGTCGGGACCCATTTCCTCCAGCCCCGAGATCACGCGCTTGTGCCGCAGCAGCGACTTCGGCGTCATCAGGATGAGCGGCTTGCGGAACTTGCGCTGCATCTGCCGGCGCAGGATGTGGAAGTAGTTGGCCGGCGTCGTCACATTGGCGACCTGCCAGTTGTCCTCGGCGCAAAGTTGCAGGTAGCGCTCGAGCCGCGCCGAGGAATGCTCCGGCCCCTGGCCCTCGTAGCCGTGCGGCAACATGCAGACGAGCCCCGACATGCGCAGCCACTTGCGCTCGCCCGAGGAGATGAACTGGTCGAAGACCACCTGCGCGCCATTGGCGAAATCGCCGAACTGCGCCTCCCATATGACGAGCGCGTTCGGCTCGGCCAGCGAGTAGCCGTACTCGAAGCCGAGCACCGCTTCCTCCGAGAGCATCGAGTTGATGACCTCGAACTTCGCCTGGTCGTTGGCGACGTGCTTCAGCGGCGTCCAGCGCCGTTCCGTGTCCTGGTCGATGAGCACCGAATGGCGCTGCGAGAACGTCCCGCGCTCGGAGTCCTGGCCGGACAGCCGCACGGGGTAGCCTTCCGACAGCAGCGAGCCGATGGCCAGATGCTCGGCCATGGCCCAGTCGATGCCCTGGCCGCTGTCGACCATCTCCCGCCGCCGCTCGAGCAGCCGCCGCACCACTTTGTGGGCGTTGAAGTCGGGCGGAATGGAGGTGATGCGGCGGCCGATGGTCTTGAGCCGCTCGACGTCGACGCCGGTGACGCCGCGCCGCGCATCGTCGTCGGCGAAGCCCATGCCCGCCCAGCGGCCGTCCAGCCAATCGGCCTTGTTGGGGCGGAAGTTGTCGGCGGTGCCGAACTCCTGCTCCAGATGGGCGCGGAACGTCGCCTGCATCTGCTGGCTTTCGTCGCGCGAAACGACGCCCTCATCGGCCAGGCGCTTAGAGTAGATGTCGGTCACCGTCGGGTGCGATTTGATCGCCTTGTACATCAACGGCTGCGTGAACATCGGCTCGTCGGCCTCGTTGTGGCCGTAGCGCCGGTAGCAGAACATGTCGATGACGACCGGCTTCTGGAACTTCTGCCGGAACTCGGTGGCGATCTTGGCGACGTGCACGACCGCTTCCGGATTGTCGCCGTTGACGTGGAAGATCGGCGCCTCGATCACGCGCGCGACGTCGGAGCAATAGGGCGAGGAACGCGAGTGGCGCGGGTTGGTGGTGAAGCCGATCTGGTTGTTGATGATGAAATGTATCGAGCCGCCGGTGCGATGCCCCTTGAGGCCCGAGAGACCGAAGCACTCGGCGACGACGCCCTGGCCGGCGAACGCCGCGTCGCCGTGAATGAGCAGCGGCAGCACCGCCGTGCGCTCACCCGCCGCGCATCCGCGCTGGTCCTGCTTGGCGCGCACCTTCCCGAGCACGACCGGATCGACGATCTCGAGGTGCGAGGGGTTCGCGGTCAGCGACAGATGAACGTTGTTGCCGTCGAAGGAACGGTCGGACGAGGCGCCGAGATGGTATTTGACGTCCCCGGAGCCTTCCACGTCGTCCGGCTTGAACGAGCCGCCCTTGAACTCGTGGAAGATGGCGCGGTGCGGCTTCGCCATGACATTGGCCAGGACGTTGAGGCGCCCGCGGTGCGCCATGCCGATGACGATCTCTTTGACGCCGAGCTGGCCGCCGCGCTTGATGATCTGCTCCAGCGCCGGCGCCATCGACTCGCCGCCGTCGATGCCGAACCGCTTGGTGCCGGTGTATTTCACCTCGCAGAACTTCTCGAACGTCTCGGCCTCGATCAGCTTGTTGAGGATGGCGCGCTTGCCCTCGGGCGTAAAGGTGACGTCCTTCTCCTCGCCTTCGATGCGGTTCTGGATCCACGCCTTCTGGCTGGGGCTCGTGATGTGCATGTACTGCACGCCGATATGCCGGCAGTAGGTGCGGCGCACGATGCGCAGGATCTGGCGCATGGTCGCCGTCTCGAGGCCTAGCACGCGGTCGATGAAGATCGGCCGGTCGAGGTCGGCGTCGGTGAAGCCATACGTCTCCGGCTTCAGCTCCCGGTGCACCTTGCGATCGGCGAGCCCCAGGGGGTCGAGGTCGGCGGCCAGATGGCCCATCACGCGGTAGGCGCGGATGAGCATGAGGGCGCGGATGGAATCCTGCGTGGCGCGGAGCGAGGCCGCCGGCGTCAGCTCGAAGCCCTGTGCCTGCGTCTTCGCCTGCAGGTGCGCGCGGATGGTGCGCTCGGCGGATTCGTATTCGCCGGTCAGCGCCGAGACCAGCTCGCCATTCTCCAGCAGCTCCGGCGCGGGCACGCCCCACGATGGCCCTCGCTCCGAGCCCCTGCCCGAGCGCTCCTCCTTCAAGCTCTCGAAGAAGTGCCGCCACTGGTCGCTGACGGACCCCGGGTTGCGCTCGTACTCGGCCTGCATGTCCTCGACGTACGAGGCATTGGCGCCGCCGAGGAAGGACGTGCGCAGGAAGGCTTCATTGAGGGGATTGCGGGTCATCGCTGGGTCTCAACACGTGTTGATGCAGCATAGATGGACGCGCGGGACTCAAACCCCTTGCGAGAGCGCGGCCCATCGGGGATGTGGTGTGCGGTGCAGCATACGCCTACTCGGCGACTTTGGCATGCTTGGATTGCGACTTGAGCACGTCCATCAGCGTGGTGCCGAGGGCCGCCGGGCTTGGCGCAATGGCGATCCCCGCCGAGCGCATGGCCTCGAACTTGTCTTCCGCCTTGCCCTTGCCGCCGGAGATGATGGCGCCCGCGTGCCCCATGCGGCGCCCGGGCGGCGCCGTGGCGCCCGCGATAAAGCCCGCCATCGGCTTGGAGCGTCCGCGGCGTGCCTCCGATTTGATGAACTCGGCCGCTTCTTCCTCGGCCGATCCGCCGATCTCGCCGATCATGATGATGGAATCGGTGTCGGTGTCGGCGAGGAACATCTCCAGCACCTCGATGAACTCGAGGCCCTTCACCGGGTCGCCGCCGATGCCGACGGCCGTCGACTGGCCGAGCCCCGCGTCCGAGGTCTGCTTCACGGCCTCATAGGTGAGGGTGCCCGAGCGCGAGACGATGCCGACGCGCCCGGCCTTGAAGATGTTGCCCGGCATGATGCCGATCTTGCATTCGTTCGGGGTCAGGATGCCGGGGCAGTTCGGCCCCAGGAGGCGCGAATTCGAGCCCTGCAGCGCCCGCTTCACCTTCACCATGTCGAGCACCGGGATGCCCTCGGTGATGGCGACGATGAACGGGAAGCCGGCGTCGATGGCCTCGAGGATGGCGTCGGCCGCGAACGGCGGCGGCACGTAGATGGAGGTGGCGTCGGCGCCGGTCGCCGCGCGCGCCTCGGCCACGGTGTCGAACAGCGGCACGTCGACGAGCTCGGGGTCGGGGTGCTTCGAGCCGCCCTTTCCGGGGGTCACGCCGCCGACGATCTTGGTGCCGTAGGCCTTCGCCTGCTTGGTGTGAAACGTGCCCTGGCTGCCCGTGATGCCCTGACAGATGACCTTGGTGGTTTTGTCTACGAGAATCGCCATGTCGTCGCCCGCTGCGACCGAGCCCTAGTGCTCTGCCTTCCGCGCCCCTCTTTGGGCTCTTTTTTGCAGTGCATCAAGACACACTTTATGGCCAACTGCCAGAAAGTTCGGCAACTTGCGCAACTTGCGGTGGCCGCAAACGGGCGATCATCGTGCAGCGCGCAATGTGCGCACACGTCGAAGCTGCTGCCATGCCGACCGCGCGGCCGGCCCGCGCCCGCGCGCCCTGGCTTACGGCGGCGCGGCGCGGGCTCCGCTAATGGCGCCCGTGCCCCTTCACGGCCTCGGTGATTTTCCTGGCTGCGTCGGCGAGATCGTCCGCCGGCACGATCTTGAGGCCGCTCTCGGCCATGATCTTCTTGCCGAGCTCGACGTTGGTGCCCTCCAGGCGCACCACCAGCGGCACCTTGATGCCCATCTCGCGCGCCGCCGCGACGACGCCCTCGGCGATGATGTCGCAACGCATGATGCCGCCGAAGATGTTGACCAGGATGCCCTTCACCGCCGGGTCCGACAGGATGATCTTGAACGCCGCCTGCACCTTCTCCTTCGACGCGCCGCCGCCGACATCGAGGAAGTTCGCCGGCTCGGCGCCGTAGAGCTTGATGATGTCCATCGTCGCCATGGCGAGCCCGGCGCCGTTGACCATGCAGCCGATCGAGCCGTCGAGCTTCACGTAGGAGAGATCGTATTTCGACGCCTCGACCTCGGCCGGGTCCTCCTCGGCGAGGTCGCGCATCTCGACGATGTCGGGGTGCCGATAGAGCGCGTTGGAATCGAAGCTCATCTTCGCGTCCAGGCAGGACAGCTCGCCGCTCTTGGTGGTGATGAGCGGATTGATCTCCAGCATGCTCATGTCCTTGGCGAGCACGAGGTTGTAGAGATCGCCGACCAGCTTCACGCACTGATTGATCTGCTTGCCCGTAAGGCCCAGCGCGAAGGCGATGCGCCGGCCATGGAACGGCATGTAGCCGCTCGCCGGATCGATCGTGACCGAAATGATCTTCTCCGGCGTCTCGTGCGCCACCTGCTCGATGTCCACGCCGCCCGCGGCGCTGGCGACGAAGGCGACACGCGACGAGGCGCGATCGACGAGCGCGGAGAGATAAAGCTCGCGGTCGATCTCGACGCCTTCGGTGACGTAGAGCCGGTTGACCGGGCGCCCGTCCGGGCCCGTCTGCGCCGTGACCAGCGTCGCGCCCAGCATCTGCTCGGCGAACGCCTGCACCTCGGCGCGCGACTTGGCGACGCGCACGCCGCCCTTGTCGCCGGCGGACGCCTCCTTGAACTTGCCCTTGCCACGGCCGCCGGCGTGGATCTGCGCCTTCACCACGTAGACCGGACCGGGAAGCTGCTGCGTCGCCTCCCCGGCCTCGCGCACGGAGAACGCCGCGAAACCCTGGGGCGTCGGAATGCCGTACTGATGCAGCAGCTCCTTGGCCTGGTACTCGTGGATGTTCATGCCGTGCTCCTTGGATTTGGATCGCTGGGAATTGCTGCGTCGCAGGTTGCGTGAGCGAGGGGCTGCAGGCAGCCCACCGCTCACGTCGGATTCTATCGCGCCGGCCGGATCACGCACCGAGCTGGGGTGCGATCTTGGTGCAGGCGTCGACGAGGCCCTTAACCGACTCGACCGACTTGATGAACATGTTGCGCTCGGCCGCGTTGAGGTCGATCTCGACAATGCGCTCCGCACCGCCGGCGCCGACGATCACCGGCACGCCGACGTAAAGGCCCTTCACCCCGTACTCGCCATTGAGATAAGCGGCGCAGGGCAGGATGCGCTTCTTGTCCTTGAGGTAGCTGTCGACCATCTCCAGCGCCGACGAGGCGGGCGCGTAGTAGGCCGAGCCCGTCTTCAGCAGCGCCACGATCTCGCCGCCGCCCTTGCGCGTGCGATCGACGATCTCGTCCAGCCGCTCCTGGCGCATCCAGCCCATGCGCACCACGTCGGGCAGCGGGATGCCGGCGATGGTGGAATAGCGAACGAGGGGCACCATGTCGTCGCCGTGGCCGCCGAGCACGAATGCCGACACGTCCTCGACGGAGATGCCCAGCTCGGAGGCGAGGAAGTGGCGGAAGCGCGAGGTGTCGAGCACGCCCGCCATGCCGACCACCATGTTGCGCGGCAGGCCGGAGGCCTTCTGTAGGGCCCAGACCATGGCGTCGAGCGGGTTGGTGATGACGACGACGAATGCCGTCGGGGCGTACTTCTTGATGCCGGCACCCACCTGCTCCATCACCTTGATGTTGATGCCGATGAGGTCGTCGCGGCTCATGCCGGGCTTGCGGGGAACGCCGGCCGTGACGATGCAAACGTCGGCACCCTCGATGTCGGCGTAGGCGTTGGTGCCCTTGAACTGGCAGTCGAAGCCTTCGACGGCACCGGACTGGGAGATATCCAGGGCCTTACCCTGCGGCAGGCCCTCGGCGATGTCGAAAATCACCACATCGCCCAGCTCCTTGAGGCCGATCAGGTGCGCGAGCGTCCCACCGATCATGCCGCCGCCGATCAAGGCGATCTTCGTCCGCGCCATGCGCTTCAAGCTCCCTCTTATCTATGAAAATTGATTTGTGCGGCCTTGCCCCGCAGGCCGCCGCACGTGCCACAACTCGGTCACGACTAGGTTTAGACTAGCCCTCCAGACAGGAAAAGCCCGGACGTCAGGCCAGGGTCTACCGCCGTTCGAGGGGACGGCAGCGCTGCGTCGCGGAGCCGGAGGGGTTTGTCGGGGAGCGATCTGCCCGCGGTGCGGGCATGGGAGGGGCTTTGCGAGCCACGTCACTGGCCGGGCTGGCCGTTGGACTGATGTTGCTGGCCGGCGGCACCTGCGCGCGGGAGGGGGCGACCTTCCTCGGCTTCCGATTGCTTAATCTCGAGAACCAGACGGTGAAATGGCAGACGCCGACCTTCGGCAGCCGCGCCGTCGTCACCTATGCCTTCGCCACCGCTCCCCTCGTCACACCCGGCGCCCGCAACTGCGGCACGCTGCTGCCGCCCGAGCGCGCCTACGAGCCCTCGCACGTGAGCGCGCCCGAGTTCCGTGCCGAGGTCGCCGCCGCCTTCCGCATGTGGGAGAAAGTGGCCGACATCACGTTCCGCGAGACCGACGACACCGCCGGCGCCGGCATTCTGATCGGCGCCCAGGGCGTTCCCGTCGGGCGGGCGTTCACGAATGTGACGCTGAAGCCGGGCACCGGCGAGAGGAAGATCATCGCCCGCTCGCTCATCTGCCTCAACCCGAAGCAGCCGTGGAAGATCGGCTTCGACGGGCGCCTCGGCGTCTACGACCTGCGCTACACGCTGGCGCACGAGATCGGCCACGCGATCGGGCTCGACCACCCGAGCGCGGCAGGGCAGCTCATGTCCTATCGCTACGACGAGAAACAGACGGGCTTGCAGGCCGGCGACATCCATGGCGCCGTGCTTCTCTATGGGTCGCGCCCGGCGACGCGCGGCTTCGCGACGGCGGGAGCCGTGCCGGAAAGCTCGCCGGCACCCGAGGCCGACAGCGGCTGGCCGTTCGGCATCGGCGCCAAGCGCTCGACGGCAACGAACGCGCTGCCGCCGCCGGAGACGACGGGCAGCATCTCGCCACGCCCGTGACCCGGCCCCGGTGTCGGGCGGCTTCTTCTGCAACCTGCTGACAGTGCGCCGGACAGCGCGCAGGCGTAGTGGCCGGAGGGTCTAGGCTTCGGCCCCGGACCCGGCGCCCCCACGCACGGGGCGGCCCGCCAGATACTCGGCGCTGCGCATCTCCATCAGCCGGGACGCGGTGCGCTGGAAAGCCTTGGCGCCGGCATCGTCCTCGCACAGCGCGTCCGGCTCCGCCGCTGCCGAGGCGATGAGGCAGACCCCGTTGTCGTACAGCGTATCGACCAGGTTGATGAACCGCCGCACGGCGTCGCGCCGCTCGCGCGCCATCACCGGAATGCGGTCGATCAGGAGCGTATGATAGGTGTGCGCGATGCGCAGGTAGTCCACCGTTCCCAGCGGGACCTCGCATAGGTCGCGGAAATCGAAGCGCGCGATCCCCATCGACGCCAGCGGCACCTTCACCTGCCGGCCCTTCACCTCCAGCAGCTCGCTGGAGCCCGGATGCCGCCCCGTCAGCCGGTCCCAGTGGGCGTCGAGCTCGGCCGTGGCACGATCGTCCGCCGGCGAAAAATAGAGCGGCAGCCCGGCCAGCTTCTCGAGCCGGTAGTCCTTGGCCGACTTCAGCTCGACGACGTCCATGTGCTGGCGGATCAGGGCGATGAAGGGCAGGAAGAGCTGCCGGTTGAGGCCGTTCTCGTACAGCGCGTCGGGCGCCGCGTTGGACGTCGCCACGACGACGACATGGCGCTCGAACAGGTGCTTGAACAGCCGCCCGAGGATCATCGCATCGGCGATGTCCGTCACCTGCAGCTCGTCGAAGCACAACAGCGCCGCCTCGCCGGCGATGCCGGCCGCCACGTGCGGGATGGGATCCCCGTCGACCTCGCGCCGCGCTTTGGCGATGCGCTCGTGCACATCGGCCATGAACTCATGGAAATGGCTGCGCTGCTTGGGCGCGAAGTCCACGCAGGCGAAGAACAGGTCCATGAGCATGGTCTTGCCGCGCCCGACCTCGCCATGAATGTAGAGGCCGCGTGGTGCCGGGCCGCGCAGGCGGGAGAAGCGGGCGAGGAAGCCGCGCCGCGGCGGCTGCCAGTCGCCGAGCGTGCGGGCGAGCGCGTCGAGCCGCGCTGCCACGTCGAGCTGTGCCGCGTCGGTGTCCAGCTCGCCGGCCGCGATCTGCGCCCGCAAGCGGTCGATTGGAAACTCTCTCATTTGCCTCAAAGTCCCCGCGCATTGCTGCCTTGCACCATCGTTGGGCACGGCGCAATCCCGCGACCCCGTGTCACCCAGCCGGCGGAGGCCGGTTTCGCCTCCATCGCGCCGCTTGGTCGCGGACTGGACGTGGAAATACCGCCATCGCAGGCTCATATTTGTGCAGCGCAATAGAGGGGCGCGGCCGGCAGCCCGTTTCATTGGCTGCGCTCGGGTGAGATCGCCGAGGCCGGCGATATCGCTCGATGGAATGCGGAGGGACCATCGAATGACCGACTCGCAAGAGCTGCACGGCGACATCCGAAAGCTATGGCCTTCGGAGTGGTCGAAGTTCCGGGATCACCTGCTGCGGCTGGACCGATCGAGCCGCCGCATGCGCTTCGCACACGGCGTCTCCGACGCCTTCATCGAAGACTATGCGGCGCGCATGGCCGACATGGGCGGCATCGCCTACGGCTATTTCGAAGGCGAGCAACTGCGCGCGGCAGCCGAGCTCAAGAAGCTGGGCGACACCTGGGGCCGCGAGGCCGAGGCGGCCTTCTCGGTGGAGCAGCCGCTGCAGGAGCACGGCATCGGGACGGAGCTCATGGGCCGCGTGATCCGCGCCGCGCGCAACCGCGGCGTCCAGCACCTGTGCATCAGCTGCCTCGCCGAAAACAGCAAGATGCGGGCGATTGCGGCCCACTTCGGGGCGGAGCTGCGTTTCGAGTACGGCGAGATCGTCGGCGAGATCGTGCCCGCGGGGCCGAACTATTTCTCGCTTCTCGCCGAGGCGATGGAAGACCGCTACGGCTACATGATGGCCGTGCTCGACCTGCACAGCCGTGTCGTCAAAGCGGCGTGACGCATTCTCGTCGCGTGTCACGCGCGCAGCATTTCGACTGTCGACAATCGCATTTCGAAAGCCGACGCGTCGTGCTCGCGCAATGCAAAATGCGCATTCGGAGTCTGCGCACGACGCTGCAGGTCATTGAAAGTCGTCGAAAATGATGATTTCTCGCAACACAAGCGATGGAATGCGCGTGTTGTTAGCTTTCAGTTTGCAATTTCGTGTCAACAAAATGTTCGAACTTGCACATGATTTTTTTGGTTCGAATCTGATTCGGGCTGAGAGAGATAGAAACGAAGCTGAGAAAGAGAGAAGTCCAATGGTCAAGAAAACCGCGAAGCGCAAAGTGAAGAAGGCCCCGGCTCGCACTGCTGCCAAGAAGCCGGCTGCCCGTAAGACGACGGCCCGCAAGACCACTCGCAAGGCCGCCGTGAAGACGGTCCGCAAGACGGCTCGCAAGGCTGCTCGTAAGCCCGCGAAGAAGGCCCGCAAGGCTGCCTAAAGCAGACCCGGGTTAAACGCGCCAGTTCCCCTCGTTCCGCGCGAAATAGGAAGTCGAAGGACGCTTTTTTAGCGTCCACCCTTCCGATCCTTCTCAGACCGGTGGTCGCCCACGCGCCGCCGGTCTTTCTTTTTGCCTGAAGCGAGTTGCGGCCGTAGCAATCAGGCTTAGAGCCCCTGCCGGCCGAGGGCCGCGCCTCAGGCGCGGGGCGCCTTGCGCCCTAGCCGCCTTCGGCGGCCGAGCGAAGCGCAAATCCCCGCCAAGACGCGCCTAGGCTTGGCTTGCGGGCGGCAGCCAGGGCCCAAAGGGCCCCGGCGCGAGCGCCGGTCGACAGCTCGCGCAACGGCCGCCGCAGGCAAAGCTTCTCTCAGCTCGTGTCACTCGGGAAGGTGATTCACGGCCTCGATGTTGTGGCCATCCGGATCGAGCACGAAGGCGCCGTAGTAGTTCTCGTGATAGTGCGGCCGCAGTCCGGGAGCACCGTTGTCCTGGCCGCCGGCCGCAATCGCGGCCTCGTAGAATTCCCGCACCTCGGCCCTGGTTTTGGCTGCGAAGGCGACGTGCAGGCGACCGACGAGCGGCTTTCCGGTGCCGATCCAGAGCTGCGGCCGGTCGATGCCGAAGCCGGCGTAGCCATCCTCGCCGTCCTCCGACAGGCTCACGTCCATGACGATCTTGATGCCCAGCGGCGCCAGCGCGCGCTCATAGAACGCCTTCGAGCGGGCGAAGTCGGTTACGGGAAAACCGATGTGATCGAGCACGTGAACCTCCTGGCGCGCAGTCGGCGCCGGCGGTCCCTAGACGCGGCGCTCGACCATCAGCTTCTTCAGCTCGGCGATTGCCTTAGCAGGATTGAGGCCCTTCGGGCAGGCCTTGGTGCAGTTGAGAATGGTGTGGCAGCGATAGAGGCGGAACGGATCCTCGAGGTTGTCCAGCCTCTCGCCCGTCGCCTCGTCGCGCGAATCCTGCACCCAGCGGAAGGCCTGCAACAGGGCCGCCGGGCCGAGATAGCGATCGGAGTTCCACCAGTAGCTGGGGCACGAGGCAGAGCAGCAGGCGCAGAGGATGCACTCGTAGAGGCCATCCAGCTTCTGCCGATCCTCGTGCGACTGGCGCCACTCCTTGGGCGGCGCCGGCGTGTCGGTCTTCAGCCACGGCTCGATCAGGCGGTGCTGGGCGTAGAAGTTGCTGAGGTCGGGCACGAGGTCCTTCACCACCTCCATGTGCGGCAAAGGATAGATGCGCACCGCGCCCTTGATGTCCTCGTAGCCCCTCAGGCAGGCGAGCGTATTAGTGCCGTCGATGTTCATCGAGCACGAGCCGCAAATGCCCTCGCGGCACGAGCGGCGGAAGGTCAGCGTGGCGTCGATCTCGTTCTTGATCTTGATGAGGGCGTCGAGAACCATCGGCCCGCAGCGGTCGGTATCGACCCAATAGGTGTCGATGCGCGGGTTGTCGCCCTCCTCCGGGTCCCAGCGGTAGACGCGGAACTCCTTCCACGCGCCCTCGCCTTCCGGCTGGTTCCACGTCTTTCCCTGCCGGATCTTGGAATTGCGGGGAAGCGTCAGCTGAACCATCGAGGGAGCACTTTCCTGCTGTGCTGTGTGTGTTGACCCACATGAAGCGTAGCAAATGCCGCTGTCAACGCCATGCAGCGTCGCGCACAGCCTGGAGAATCCCGACCCTGCCGGTTGGTTATTCGGGGCGATGCTTCTTCAGCTCGCGCACCAGCGCCGTGAGCCGCGCCGCCACCTCGGCGCCGGTATCGACGCTCGCCTTCAGCGTCGCCCGCGCCTGAATGACCTTGTTGAGCCGCTCCTGCTGCTCGCCGAAGCCGAAGAACAGCTCCTCCGGCGCTACGATCTCGCCGTCCTCGACCGCCGACATGACGTCGAAGGCGTTTTGCGAGGCGAGCACCAGCATCGAGGCGACGTCGTTGATGAGCTGCTGGAAGAGCCGCGCCGCGTCGGTGCCGACCCGCGGTCCATGGACGCCGAACTTCAGCGGCGAGGATGCCGGCGCGCCCTCGCCGGCGAACAGCCGCGGATTGCGCTGGAAGCGCCGAAAGATCTCCTGCAGCCCGAGGCAGCATGTCTCCAGGTCGCGCAGTGCGGTGCCGGCCTTGCGCTTCGAGCGGGCGCGGTCGCCGGTGCGGTCCTGCGCCGTCCAGTTGATGGTGGCGATCGAGGCGATGGCGCCGAGCGCCGCCAGCGCCGGCAGAACGGCGGTGAACGGGTCGGGCGCCAGGCGCGTCTCGCCCTCGCTGTCCGCCGGGCGGCTTTGCGGTTTCTTATCGACCATCGTGCTTGGTGGGACCGTCGGCTTTGAGAAGCGGCTCCGCATCTGAAGAGTTGCCTTTTGCCCGTATTGCGATTGGCACGCGAACGGCCGGCTTCTATTGCTCTAGCACGGTGTCGTCGACAAGGGTTGCGCCATGACCTTTCCTCCCACGCCTTCGCTGACGACCGACTGCGTCGTCTTCAACGCGCGCGGCGAGGTGCTGCTGATCCGCCGCAAGAACCCTCCCTTTGTCGGGGGATACGCGCTTCCCGGCGGCTTTGTCGATGTCGGCGAGCGGGTCGATGATGCCTGCCGGCGGGAGCTAAGCGAGGAAACTGGGCTCAAGGTAGGCGAATTGCAGCTTGTCGGCGTCTATTCCGACCCCGGGCGGGATCCGCGCGGCCACACCTGCGCCGTGGCCTATACCGCCACGGTGAGCGAGGCCGATCCGGTGGCGGGCGATGATGCCGCTGCGGCCGAGTGGGTGGCCGACTGGCGGGCGCAGACGCTCGCGTTCGACCACGCCCAGATCATCGCCGATGCGGAAAAGCTTCGGGCCGCGCCTTAGGGACGCCAGCCGGGCAGCCGGCTATCGCGCACCGCCGCCGAAATACTCCGGCACGCCGGCATCGGCGCACGTCATCTGCACCCGAATGTCGGTGTAGAGGAAGCGGCACAGCTCCTTCTTGTGGTTCGGGTTGTTGCGAATGGCGGCAAACGTCGTCTTGAAGCCGCGCGCGTTGGCGACCTCGGCCAGCAGCTTGTCCTGGCAATAGGGCGTCGCCATCCAGTTGCCTTTGATGAGCTGGCTGCCGTCGCGGCACTGGATCGCCGCCGAGGCCGGCACCGGAGCCGCCAGCACGGCCGCGGCGACAACGGCGAGATGAATTGCTTTGGCGGCCCCCACGGCACCCCTCCTGCCAGGATCTGTCCCAGAATCGTTGCGGCACCCGGAAGGGCGCCGCCGCGATTCGAAGTGTAGAGGCAAACAGGAGGAAGCCCAAGCGCGCCGCGGCGACGCCGAGGCTGCTACTGGGTGGCGGTGGAAAAGTCGCGCGGCGACAGCATCTGCACGGTGGGCTTAGCCGACGCCACGCTGAGCGAGCGCACCGGCTGGGCGGCGTCGAAGTCGAGGGTCTTCAGGTCCACGGCGCGCAGCGCAGGATCGTTGTAGGTCTTCCAGTAGTAGACCTTGTTGGCGTGGTCGCGGAAGGTCGTCCACTGCGTGTAGTCGCCCATCGGTTTGCCGTTATCGGCATAGTTGCGCACCAAGCCCTTGGGGATGTCGACGCGGTTGATGATGTGCTCGGCGACGATCAGCGCCTCGGAGGCATCGCGCGGCTTGTCGGCGAGAAATGCCGTGGCCGCCGCCATCACGAAGCGCGACGGGGGCGTCGGATCGCCCGGCAAGCCGTGCAGTCCCGAGCCCTGGCCGGTGCCGGCATAGGTCGTATTGCCGATCTTCACCGGCGCCGCGTTGACGGGCGTCAGGTTCACGTAGTTGCGTAGATTCTGCATGTGCCAGTCGTAGGTCGGCGAGTTGGTCAGCACGCCGACGGTGTTGTCGTAGACGTGCGCCTTGCCGTCGACGAACTCGATGACGATGCTCTTGCCCGTCGCGTCGTGGATCACGTAGTGCAGTGGCGCGAACGAGCCGAGCTGCGGGATGCTCTCCGCCCACACCACGACGTCCTTCAGCCCGTCGCGCACCTCATCCACCGACGCGAAGTTACCGAGCACCCAGTTGCCGAAGCGGGCATTGGAAAGCGCGTGCTGCTCCTCGCCCGGCTTCACGTCCTGGTACTTCGTTTCGCCCGGAAGATAGAGGGCGCCGAAACCGAGGCCTTTCTCGTTGAGGCCGTCGGTGGCCGCGGGCTGGCCAAGGGCGTTCATGGCGACAAAGCCGTACTTCGACGTCCACGCCAGGCCGTCGCCCTTCGGCCCCGGCGATGTCACCTTGGCGCCGCGCGGGATGATCTGCACGTCGCTACCCAGATCGATCGCGAACTCCATGGTGCGCACCGTCATGGGTGATCCGTCGCCGGCGATGAGGCGCACATCGGTGCAGGCAAGAGCGGGCGTGGAGGCCATGAGCCCCGCACACAGCACGGCAACAGCTCGGCGCATCGGTTTCTCCTCGAGGGGTGGTGCAGCGGAACGGCGAATGGCGGAGCGGCTGAAAGGACGGGGTGGCGGCGGTGGCTACTGGCCCGCGCCGTCCGGGAAGTACTCGAGCGTCGTGCGGCAGCTCGCGGCCCATTCTTCCCGCGTCATCTGCGTCTGCGGCCCCCAGTCCTTCATGCAGCCGGCAATATCCTTCTTCGTCACTTTGTAGTTGCGCTTGGAATCCTGGATGACGGCTTCCGCCTCGTTCTCGACGCCCTTGCGCTTGCCAAGGTTCTCGTCGGTCGGAGCCGGTCCCTGGGCAGCGCCCGCGCGCTGGTCGATGGCGGCATCGGGAATGACGCCGTCATCCGGCGCATCGGGAACCGAGGCGCGGCCGTCGTTCGGGGTGACGTTCTCCTCCTGCGCGATGCCGCTGCGCTCGCTCATGGAGAGCGGATCGCCCATATAGGAGTTCTTCGGCACCTCAGCGGCCGTCTCGGCCAGGGCGACGGCGCTGATGATGGTGAGAGCGGTCGCCGCGGCAACTCCCGGCAACACGGACATTCTAAACGCGTGCATTTTCGTGGCCCCTCCATGAAATCACGTAGTCCCGGCAGCTGGGCTGCGGGCAATTCGGGGCAATCGTACGCGTGCAGACTGAGGTTTCAGGAAAGGCGGCAGCTCGGGTTTTGCTAAAATTGCAAGCACTACCGGGCGCTTGGCCGGTGCGCACAGCGAATGTTATCGGGTCGATAAGATGAGCTTATCGTAAGTTCACGCAAATGCGATTTCTGTTTATCGAACAGCACGCCTATATTGCTGTTATCGGAACAGGCGGACAGGCGGTTCGCCAATGTTCAACAGGAGGAAACTATGAAGGTTTGGAACAAGCCGGCCGTTCGCGAGCAGGAAGTTGGCCTCGAGGTCACGTCCTACATGCCGGCCGAGATCGACATCATCTAACTCGCATCGGGCTAGCTGATACGAGAGCGGCGACCGGTTCACCCGGTCGCCGTTTTTCTTTGTGCGCTATCGTGCGACGGCTCAGGACCTGCAGGCCGTGCCGACCGCGATACACTGGATGCCACCCTTGACGTCGTGGCAGTCGATATCGGTCTCGGCGGCGTTCTTCCACACGGCGTAGTCCTTGCCGTGCTTCTTGCGAACGTCGATTTCCCAGCTTACCGAGGCTTCCTCGAGGGCGGTCTTCTTATCCTTCTTCGCCGCGCCGTAGGAGCTCAGCGCTTCCGACACGCATTCGCGCTTGGGCGCGACGGCTTCCTTGGCGCCGCCGAGCGCGCGGCTCAGCAGATCCTTGCACGGCCGCGCGGTGCGCACGCACGTCCACTGGCCGCCGCCTTCGGTGCAGTCGACCTTGCAATCCTTGGAATAGCGCCAGGAATTGTATTCGGCGCCGTACTTCTCCCTCACGGCCGAGCGCCAGGCGAGCAGCGAGTTCGGATAGGCACCGAGGTCGCGCAGCGTAGCGGGCTTGCCTTCCGCCCTGACGGAGGCTTTGCAATCATCATCGGCTGCTGCCGCGGGCAGAGCAGCCACAACAGAAAAAGCGGCCGCCACGAGGGCCAGCCGCAGGCTCAATCTCATATCCATCTTGTCGTTTCCTGATAGGTCAGCGTACGCGCCCCCGGCCGAATGGCACGGGGCATCGTAGAGTGGCACGGAATCTGGTGGGATTTTTGGCCGCGTGACGTCCGCCCGGCGACTGATGGCCGGCCGTTGCGCAGCGGTTACAGGCGCACGCGATTGAGTCCAAGGTACACCTGCACGAACTTGCGCAGCCAGCGGCTGGGAACTTTGCCGCGCGCGAAATGGGAAAGATGCGCAAGCCGGTGCACGGGGTTTCTGAACGCCGGCCGGGGCGCCTCCAGCACCTTGGCGATCTTGATCGCGACCTCCTGCGGATCGCGCCCCTTGGCGGCGACGTGCGCATCGCCGGCGCGAAAGACGTTCTCGGTCCAGCGGCGATAGGCGCTGCCCGCGGGCGAGATGCGCGGCGACACCTGCCATATGTCGGTGATGTAAGGGCCCGGCTCGACCAGCACGAGATCGATGCCGAACTGGTCGACCTCGTAGGCGACGGATTCCGCCCAGCCTTCGATTGCCCACTTCGAGGCGACGTAGATCGAGTTGCCCGGCATACCGGCGAACGCCGCCTCGCTGGAGACGACGACGATGCGTCCGGACCGCTGCTTGCGGAACGTCGGCAGCAGCGCGCTCGTCAACGTCAGCACGCCGAAGAAATTCGTGTCCATGACGCGGCGCAGGTCGGCGTCGGGGATGTCCTCGAAGGCGCCGCCAGCCGCCACGCCCGCGTTGTGGACGACAGCGTCGAGAAAACCGCCGGCGATGCGCAGCGTCTCCTCGACACCCCGGCGGATCGAATCGGCATCGGTCACGTCGAGCTGGATGATGTCGACGTTCGCCGCCGCGCCGGAGCCGGCGAGAGCCGCCTCGAGCGCGCCCTTGCGCTCCAGATTGCGCATGCTGGCGATGACGCGCCAGCCGCGCTTGGCCATCTCGACGGCGGTCACAAGACCAAAACCGGCCGACGTCCCGGTGATGAGAACCGTACGCATCGCAACCCCGCTGCTCGCCGCTTTCCTTGGCCGGTCGTGCCCGGCGCTCGGCCGCTTCCTCCGCAATAGCGCTCTGTATATCCGTAATGTGCGGAGATGGGGAGCTATCGGCGCGGCGATACGCGACCGGCTGGCGTGCGCGCCGGTGAAACTTTGCAATTGCCAAAAATGCTAGGCGTCGCCGTAGCCCGCCGCCGGCAGCATGCTCAGTACACGCGCGCTTTCGGCGCGATGTACTTGACCTCGTTGGTCATGGTGAACGTGTGCACCGGCCGGTAGTCGAGCTTGACGCTCTTCGTGCCGTAGTCGGCCCAGGCGAGGGTGTGCTTCATCCAGTTGACGTCGTCGCGTTTGGGGAAGTCCTCGCGCGCGTGCGCGCCGCGGCTCTCCTCGCGGTTCAGCGCCCCGCCCACGGTGACGGCCGCCTGCGAGATCAGGTTGTCGTACTCCAGCGTCTCGACGAGATCGGAGTTCCAGATCAGCGACCGGTCGGTGACGCGAATATCATCCGATGCCTTCCATATCTCGGCGATCTGCTTCAGGCCCTCCTCCATCACGGGGCCGTCGCGGAACACGGCGCAGTGCGCCTGCATGGATTTCTGCATCTTCAGACGCAGCTCGGCCGTCGGCGTAGCGCCGTTGGCGTAGCGGAATCGATCGAGGCGCGCCAGCAGGCGGTCGGTGATCTCCGGCGCCAGGTCCGGATGCGGGGCTCCGGCCTCGACGGTCTCGGCGCAGCGCAGTCCGGCCGCGCGACCGAACACCACGAGGTCGATCAGCGAGTTCGAGCCGAGCCGGTTGGCGCCGTGCACCGACACGCACGCCGCCTCGCCGAGCGCCATCAGGCCCGGCACGACGTGGTCCGGATTGCCGTCCTTCAGCGTCAGCACCTCGCCGTGATAATTCGTCGGGATGCCACCCATGTTGTAGTGCACCGTCGGCAGCACAGGGATCGGCTCGCGGCGCAGATCGACGCCGGCGAACACCTTGGCGCTCTCGGTGATGCCCGGCAGGCGCTCGGCCAGGATCTTCGGATCGAGGTGGTCGAGATGCAGGAAGATGTGGTCGCCGTCCGGCCCGACGCCGCGGCCCTCGCGGATCTCGACCGTCATCGAGCGCGAGACCACATCGCGCGAGGCGAGGTCCTTGGCGTGCGGCGCATAGCGCTCCATGAAGCGCTCGCCCTGGGCGTTGGTCAGATAGCCGCCTTCGCCGCGCGCGCCCTCGGTTATCAGCACGCCGGCGCCGTAGATGCCGGTCGGGTGGAACTGCACGAACTCCATGTCCTGCAGCGGCAGGCCGGCGCGCAGCACCATGGCGTTGCCGTCGCCGGTGCAGGTGTGGGCCGACGTGCAGGAGAAATACGCGCGGCCGTAACCGCCGGTCGCGAGGATGGTGCGCTTGGCGCGGAACTGGTGGATCGAGCCGTCTTCCAGATTGAGCGCCAGGATGCCGCGGCAGACGCCGTCCTGGTCCATCAGCAGGTCGAGGGCGAAGTACTCGATGAAGAACTCGGCCGCATAGCGCAGCGACTGGCCGTAAAGCGTGTGCAGCATCGCATGGCCGGTGCGGTCCGCCGCGGCGCACGTGCGCTGCGCGGGCGGGCCTTCGCCGAACTCGGTCGTCATGCCGCCGAACGGGCGCTGATAGATCTTGCCGTCCTCGGTGCGGCTGAAGGGGACGCCGTAGTGCTCGAGCTCGTAGACCGAGGCGGGCGCGTTGCGGCAGAGATATTCGATGGCGTCCTGGTCGCCGAGCCAGTCGGCGCCTTTCACCGTGTCGTACATGTGCCAGCGCCAGTCGTCGGGCCCCATGTTGCCCAGCGACGCGGCGACGCCGCCCTGCGCGGCAACCGTGTGCGAGCGCGTCGGGAACACCTTCGTCACGCACGCCGTCTTGAGGCCGGCCTCGGCGCAGCCGAGCGTCGCGCGCAGCCCGGCGCCGCCCGCGCCGACGACGACGACGTCGTATGTGTGGTCCTGGACCGGATAGGCGCGGCCGGCGACGCTCGGCCCCGATCCGGGCTTCTTCGCGCCGTTAGCCTTGGCCGCGCCGCTCGTCTTCTGAGCCATATCCGCCTAACCCCCGAAGCTCAGTTTCAGCACGGCGAAGATCGAGATGACCGCAATGGCCGCCGAGAAGAACGTGTTCGCCAGCAGCGCAACCGCCTTGGCGCCTTCGCCGTGCACGTAATCCTCGATGATGACCTGCATGCCGATGCGCATGTGCACGGTCATCGACACGACCAGCGCAATCAGCGCCATGGCGACCAGCGGATGCGCCAGCGTCGCCTTGACGGTGGCGAGATCGGCACCGGCGAGAGCAACCAGCAGGCCCACGGCGAACGCGAAGAGGATGAAGTTCGCGGCGCCGGTGACGCGCTGCTTCAGGAAGTGTCCGGCGCCCTCGTGGGCGGAGCCGAGCCCGCGCGCGCGCTTGAGCGGTGTGGTCATGGCCATCAATGCACCCATCCGCGTTCGAAGGCGATGTAGAGCCACAGGCCCGCCGTCAGCAGCAATGACAGCACGAGGCCGCCCCACGCCAGCAGATCGATGCTGCCGATGTCGAGCGCCGCGCCGGTGTCCCACACGAAGTGGCGCAGGCCGCCGAGCGCGTGATGGATCAGGGCCCAGGAGTAGCCGACGAGCACGGCCATGCCGAGCCAGGTCGCGAACAGGCCGTTGACGAAGTCGAAGTACGCCGGACTGGTCGCAGCCGCGAGCAGCCACCAGGCGATGAGCAGCGATCCGAAATAGAGCGCCGCCCCGGTGATGCGATGCACGATCGACATCAGCATGGTTATGGACAGTCGATAAATCTGCAGGTGCGGAGAAAGCGGCCGCTGGCGCGTCCGACCTGGTGTCACCCCGGCCATTTGGCTCCTCGTCGTTGGGTTTAGAGTCGTTCTAGCGCGCTGCAACACGCCCGGCAATTCATCAAACCGCCACAGCGGGAGGCGGCCGCGCCACTGTCATCCCGGAAGCAGTGAGCACAGCGAGCGGCTATCCGGGATCTAGGGGAGAGTCGCCGAAGGCATTCTAATCAGGTCTTCGACCAGTAACCCTGGGTCCCGGGTCTCGCTCGCGCTGCTCGCTTCGCCCGGGATGACAGAATAGGAAATCCCGACGCAGGCAGTCAGGATCACCGCTCGGGCCAGCCGACAGCACGACGCCACTCTTGGCCGCCGAAGGCGGCAGGGCGCCAAGGGCGCCCGGCGCGAGCGCCGGCCCTCAGCTCGCGCGCCATCGTGCGCAAACAAAGCTTCTCTCAGCTCGCGTCACTAAATGACCAGTCTTACCGCGGCAGGAGCACCCAGGTGTCGAGGTCGAGCAGGACGCCTTCTGCGTACTGGCCGTCCTCCTTCTTCAGCGGGAAGTCCGCACAGTCGTTGTTCTTCACGGCGACGAGCCGGGTGCGCAGCGCGCCGACATCGCTGCGGCCGGGCAGCTCGGCCTTCTCCAGGACCTCCGACCACGCATAGACCGTATCGCCGGCGAAGCAGGGCGACACGTGCCGGCCGCCGTTGATGGCGGCGAGATGGAAGGCGTTATTGAGCCCGTTGAACGACAGCGCGCGCGCGAGCGAGATGACGACGCCGCCATAGACGATGCGCTTGCCGAAACGGCCGTTGGCCTCGGTGTGCTGGTTGAAGTGCACCTTGGCCGTGTTCTGGTAGAGGCGCGTCGCGATCTGGTGCTCCGCCTCCTCCAGCGTCATGCCGTCTACGTGGGCGATCTTCTCGCCCGCCTCGTAGTCGCCCCAGCGATAGGGCGAGCCGGCGAGAGCGAAGTCATATTTACCGATGTCGAGCGCCGGGACGGCGGCGCCGATATCGGCCGGATCCACGCGATCCGGCAGCTTCGGAACGATGGCCTCGGGCGCGGGCGCTTCCTTGTCGCGCTTGCGCACCATGACCCAGCGAACGTAGTCGAGCACCACCTCGCCGTTCTGGTCGCGCCCGATCGAGCGCACGTAGACGGTGCCCGTCTCGCGGTTGGAGTTCTCCTTGAGGCCGATCACCTCGGAAGTGGAGGCCAGCGTATCGCCCGGGTACACCGGCTTCAGGAACCGGCAGTTGGCGTAGCCGAGGTTGGCGATGGCGTTGAGCGAGATCTCCGGCGTCGTCTTGCCGAACACCATGTGGAACGTCAGCAGGTCATCGAGCGGCGAGCGCGGGTAGCCGATGGCCTTGGCGAAAGCGTCGGACGACTGCACGGCAAACCGCGTTCCGTAGAGGCTCGTGTAGAGCGCCACGTCGCCGACCGTCACCGTCCGCGGCGTCGGGTGAACGATCACCTGCCCGAACTTGAAATCCTCGAAATAGTTGCCGGGGTTGGTCTTAGTCGAGGTCATCGGTCAGCTGATCCTTCTCGTGGCGCGCAGGGGCCGAATAGTCAGAAAGGCGCGCTCTGTCGACTGCCTTTTCGCCGCTTTGGGCCGACGGCGCCACGCTTGCCGTTAGAACCACGCCTCTTCCGTGCGCCGCATCGCGTCGATGGCATCGGCGATGGCGACTGTCCGCCGCGCCATGACCAGATGCAGCCGCTCCACCATCTTGCCTTCGACGGTGATGACGCCCTTGTGCGCATTGGCCGGATCATCGAAGGCGGCAATGATCTTGCGCGCCCATGCCACCTCCTCCTCGGTGGGGGAGAAAACCTCGTTGCAGGGGGCGACCTGCGAGGGGTGAATGAGCGTCTTGCCGTCCATGCCGAGGGTGCGGCCGTGCTCGCATTCCTCGCGAAACCCCACCTCGTCGCGGAAATCGTTGTAGACGCCATCGAGCACGTCGAGCCCGTAGGCGCGCGCGGCGACAATCGTCATCGCCAGCCACGGCACGACGGCGATGCGGTTATGCAGCGCCCGGGCACGCGATTCCTTCAGCAGATCGTTCGTGCCCATGACGAGGCAGGAGAGCCGGTTCTCGGGATCCGCGCCGAGGGCCGCGATCTCGCGGCTGTTGAGGACCGAGCTCGGCGTCTCCATCATCGCCCACAGCCGCACGCGGGCGGCGGCGTTGATGGAGCCGAGCACCTTGGCGACGGTGACGATATCGCCGGGATTGGACACCTTCGGCACGAGGATCGCGTCGGGCTCGACGCTCGCCGCCGCTCTCAGATCGTCCATGCCCCAGGCCGTCTCGATGGCGTTGACGCGGATCACCAGCTCGCGCCGGCCGTAGCCGCCCCCTTTCACGGCCTCGCAGACGTTGTCGCGCGCGGCGACCTTGCCTTCCGGGGCGACGGAATCTTCCAGGTCGAGGATGAGGGCATCGGCGGGAAGTGATTTGGCCTTCTCGAGTGCCCGCTGGTTGGCACCCGGCATGTACAGCACGCTGCGTCGCGGGCGGACGTTCATTCTCGGCTCCATCTTGTGCGGCGCACAATAACGCGCGTCGCGGCGGAGACCAAGCGTGGCGCACAACTTGCGCGCCGCCGGTGCGTCTGTGCGCTTGGCGAGCCGCGCGACGTTCGGCACATTCGCGACATGGCCCGCGTCCTCGCCCTCTCCTCGCACGTCGCTTACGGCTCGGTCGGGCTGGCGGCGATCGTTCCGGCGCTGCAGTGGCTGGGCCACGAGGTGATCGCGATCCCGACGATCGTGCTCTCCAACCATCCGCGATACGCGAGCATCGCCGGCGAGCCGGTGCCCGCGGCTCAGTTGACGGCGATGATCGAGGCCGTCGAGGCGAACGGCTGGCTGGCCGAGACGCAAGCCGTCATCACGGGCTACCTGCCGACGCCCGGGCACGTTGAAGCGGCGCGCTTTGCCGTCGAGCGCCTGCGGGCTGCCGATCCGGCCGCCGTCTTCCTTTGCGATCCCGTGTTCGGCGATGAGCCCGAAGGCATCTATCTGCCCAGGGAGGTCGCGGCGGCGATCCGCGACGACCTGCTGCCACTGGCCGACATCACCTCGCCCAATCGCTTCGAGCTCGGCTGGCTGAGCGGGCAGCCCGTGGGCAACCCGCAGGAGGCACAGCGCGCGGCCGAGACGCTCGGGGCGCCGCACGTGCTCGCCACATCGGTGCCGGCGACCGACAACCGTCTCGCTACCATCCTGTTCTCCGGCGGCGATGGACTCTGCTGCCATGTGCGCCGCCGTCCTACCGCTCCGCACGGCACCGGCGACCTGTTATCGGCCATGTACCTGGGCAACCGCTTGAACGGGTTTTCGCCGTCGTACTGTCTCGGCGCCGCGACGTCGGCCGTCGATGCCAGCGTCGCCGCCAGCATGGGGCGCGATGAGTTGCCCCTCACGTCGGCCGGTGCTCTATGGGCGAGTGCAAAGGTGCTTCCGGCGATAACGCTGTGAAGCGGCGCCGATGGCCCGGGGACAGATGACACGCAGCGCCAACAGCAGGCAGAAGCGCACGCTCGGCAGGCGCGTCGATGGTGCCAAGGCATTCTTTCAGCACGAGGCGGCCGGCGGCATCGTGCTGCTTGCCGCCGCCATCGCCGGCCTGCTGCTGCAGAACTCCCCGGCGAGCTGGCTCTACGACGCCCTGATGAGCACGCCGGTCACGGTGCGCGTCGGCGCCCTCAATCTCGACAAGCCGCTGCTGCTGTGGATCAACGACGGCATGATGGCCGTCTTCTTCTTCCTGGTCGGCCTGGAGATAAAGCGCGAGATGCTCGTCGGCGAGCTGTCGACGCTGAAGCAGGCCTCGCTGCCCGCCATCGCGGCGCTCGGCGGCATGATGGTGCCGGCGCTGATCTACACCGCCATCAACCGGCACGACGACGTCGCACTGCACGGATGGGCCATACCCGCCGCCACCGACATCGCCTTCGCCATCGGCGTGCTCGCCCTGCTGGGCCCGCGCGTGCCGCTGGCGCTCAAGGTATTCCTGCTGGCGCTGGCCATCCTCGACGACCTCGGATCGATCGTCATCATCGCCATCTTCTACACCGAGCACCTGACCCTCGAGGCGCTGGCGCTGGCCGGCCTGGGCATCGGCGTGCTCGCCATCCTCAACGCCAAGGGGGTGACGCGCGTCGCCCCTTACATTCTCGTCGGGCTGTTCATCTGGGTCTGCGTGCTGAAGTCCGGCGTGCATGCCACCCTCGCCGGCGTCGCGACCGCGCTCGCCGTCCCCCTGGCGCGCCCGGCGGGCGGCGGGCACGGAACGCTCGAACGCCTGGAGGAGCAGCTCGGGCCCTGGGTAAAGTTCGGCGTCCTGCCGCTGTTCGCCTTCGCCAACGCCGGCGTCTCGCTTGCCGGAGTGACGCTCGCCCATGTGCTGAGCCCTATACCGATGGGCATCGCGCTGGGCCTGTTCCTCGGCAAGCCTTTGGGCATATTCGGCTTTTCCTTTGCCGCCATCAGCCTGGGGCTGGCCGGCAAGCCGCAGGGATCGACGTGGCCGCAGCTACTGGGCGTCGCCATGCTCGGCGGGATCGGCTTCACCATGAGCCTGTTCATCGGCATGCTTGCCTTCACCGATGCGACGCGCGCGGCGGAGATCCGTATCGGCGTGCTCCTGGGCTCGATCGCCTCCGCCGTTGCCGGCTACCTGTTCCTCAAGCACGTTGCGCGAGCACCGCAGGAGAAGGCCCTGCAGGGCTGATCGCCAGCCCGGGCGCGGGCGGAGCCGGGGCCGGCGGCTTGACTCGCATACGCGCCTTGGACGATTTGACATCTGTGCTCCCCTACAAAATCGGAGCAAGGGAGACCGTATGAGCAGCTTCCCCGAAAAACTCGCCGACCGCTATCGCCGCTTCCACCATCGCCACTTCCTGCCGAAGGCGGAAGCCTTCGAGGAGCTTGCCGTCTACGGGCAGGATCCCGACGCGATGGTCATCTCGTGCTCGGACAGCCGCGTCGATCCGGAGATGATCTTCAGCGCCATGCCCGGCGAGCTGTTCGTGGTGCGCAACGTGGCCAGCCTGGTTCCTCCCTACGAGACGGGCGGCAATTTCCACGGCGTCAGCTCGGCGATCGAGTTCGCGGTGCTCAACCTGCGCATCAAGCACATCATCGTCATGGGGCATTCGGGTTGCGGCGGCATCAAAGCTGCGCTCGACCAGACCGCTGCCAAGCAGACCGAGGCGCAGTTCATCTCCCGCTGGATGTCGATGCTCGACGATGCCCGGCTGCGGGTGATCGCCGCCAATCAGCTGGCAACGCCGCAGGAGCGGCACGCGGCGCTCGAGAAGGAGGGCATCAAGACCTCCATCAAGCACCTGCGCACATTCCCGTTCGTCGCCGAGGCCGAGAACAAGGGGCGCCTGTCGCTGCACGGGGCGCACTTCGACATCGCCTCCGGCACGCTGTCGGTGCTCAACCACTCGCGCGGCGACTTCTACCCGCTTTAGTTGCCGGCGGGCTGCGCCGCCGACCGGGCGCGCTCGATCGCAGGCATCAGCTTCGATGCGATGCTCGCCTGCGAGATCGGGCCGACGTGCTTGAACACGATCTCGCCCTTGCCGTTGAGAACGAACGTCTCCGGCATGCCGTAGACGCCCCACTCGATGGCGCCGCGGCCCTTCGCGTCGGTACCGACGGCGGTGAACGGATTGCCGTAGCGGCCGAGGAAGCGGCGCGCCGCGACCGGATCGTCCTTGTAGTTGACGCCGTAGAGCGCCACGCCCGAGCGCCGCTGCAGATCGAGGAGCAGCGGCTGCTCCTCGGCGCAGGGAATGCACCACGATGCCCAGAAATTGACGATCACCGGCTGGCCGGTCGCCAAGTCCTTGCTGGCGAAGCCGGACACGGGCTTCTCGTCGGCGAGCAGCCCCTCGAGCGCGGGAAACTCGGTTGCCGGCGCCGGCTTGCCGATGAGCGCCGAAGGCAGACGCGAAGGGTCGCCGCCCTGCAGCGCGAAGGCGAATACCGCCACCAGCGCGCCGAAGACGATCAGCGGGGCGATGACCCAGCCGAGACCGCGCTTGCGCTTTGCTTGAGCTTCGTCGGCTGGCGACTGCATGGACGCTGGCGGACCTCTCCTCGCCTTACGAGCGCTGCGTCGAGCGTCGCCGGACGCCGCGCGCCGCCAGCTCTGCCAGACGCCGCTCCTGCTCGCGGCCGTCGAGCACGAGCCAGGCGATGAGCGCCGCGACGACCACCGTCACCACCGTGTAGGCAGACCAAATGAAGCTCGCGTGCGGTCCGAGATCCAAGCCCATGTCTCCTACTCCGCCGCCGCCAATTGCGCCGCCTGCGCCCGCTCCACCTCGGCGAGCTGCAGCGCCTTCACGCGGCGGCGCAGAATTTCGTTGCGCATCGCCTTGAGGTGCATGGCGACGAACATCAGCGTGAAGCCGATCGCCATGACGAGCAGCGGCATCAGCAGCGCCTCGTCGATAGTCGGGCCGCCGGCGCGGATGACGCTCGCCGGCTGATGCAGCGTGTTGCCGAAGTTCACCGAGAACTTGATGATCGGCAGCATGACGATGCCGACCAGCGCCAGGATCGCCGTCAGCTTGGCGGCGAGCGATTCATCCTCGATCGAGGAACGCAGCGCCATGAGGCCGAGATAAAGGAAGAACAGGATCAGCACCGACGTCAGCCGCGCGTCCCACACCCAATAGGTGCCCCAGGTCGGCCGGCCCCAGAGCGACCCCGTCACCAGCGCCAGAAACGTGAAGGCGGCGCCGAGCGGCACCGCCGCCTTGGCGGAGACGTCGGCCAGCGGGTGGCGGAAAACGAGGAGCCCGAACGACGACAGCGCGATCAGCGAGTAGACGGCCATCGACAGCCAAGCGCACGGCACGTGAATGAACATGATGCGCGCCGTCTCGCCCTGCAGATAGTCCGGCGGAGCGACGAAGAAGCTGAGGTAAAGGCCGTAGCCAATGATGATTGCAGCCGCGGCCGCGATCCACGGCAGCACGGAAGCCGAAAGCTCCATGAAGCGGGTCGGATTGGCCAGGCGCTGGGTGAACGTCTGCATTGGCCATGATCTAAGCGGTTGCGGGGCAAAGCGCAAATGAACACGCGGCAAACAATCTGCCTCGCCGCGGCGGGTTTGCTGCGGCGCGGAATCGGGCCCGGCGCCGCTCGAAAGCGCGTGCACTATTGCATCTGCAGCCGCAGCGCCGCCGCGGCCGCGAGCGGGCAGAGCACGGCGGAAGCCAGCGACACGGCGGCGAGGATGAGGAACGCGCTGGAGGTGCCGGACGCACCCAAAAGACCGTTGATCGCCGCCATGCCGAAGATCAGCGTCGGCACGTAGAGCGGCAGCACCAGCAGTGCGATCAGCAGCCCGCCGCGATAGGCCCGCAGCGTCAGCGCCGCGCCGACCGCGCCGATGAAGCTGATGGCCGGGGTGCCGACGAGCATGGTGCCGACCAGCAACGGATAGGCGCCGATCTCCAGGTTGAGAAGCAGGCCGAGCACCGGCGCCATCAGCGCCAGCGGGATGCCGGTCGAGATCCAGTGCGCCAGCGCCTTGGCCGCGACAACCAGCTCCATCGGCAGCCGTCCGGTCGCCAGGATGTCGAGCGTGCCGTCCTCGTAGTCCGACGAGAACACGCGGCCCAGCGACAGCAGCGCCGCCAGCAGCAGGGCAATCCAAAGCACTCCCGGCGCAATGCGCGACAGGAGATTGAGGTCGGCGCCCAGGCCCAACGGCAGCAGCGTCACCACCAGCATGTAGAACCCCAGCGCCGTGCCGAGCGCTCCGCCCTGGCGGACGGCAAGCTTCAGGTCGCGCCGCAGCAGATCGACGAACGCGCTCATGCCTGTGCCTCGACGCGGCCGAGCTGGATGGCCTCGACGCGGGCGAGCTGCATCGGGATGTGCGTGGCGATGACGGCGAGGCCGCCGCCGGCCAGATGCGCGTCGATGGCATCGACGAGAACGCGCGTCGATGCCGCGTCGAGCGATACGGTGGGCTCGTCGAGTAGCCACAGCGGCCGCGCCGCGACCGCCAGGCGCGCGAGCGCCAGCCGCCGCTTCTGCCCCGCGGACAGGTAGCCGGCCGGAATCTCCGCCAGCGCGGCCAGGGCGAACCGGTCGAGCGCGTCCTCGACGCGCACAGCGACGGGCGTCGCCGCATCGGCGGGCCCAGCGAGGTACTTCGCCCAGAAGGAAAGGTTCTCGGCCGCCGTCAGGTGCGTTTTGATCCCGTCGAGATGTCCGACAAAGTGACACATCTCTCGCACTTCGCCGGATTCGCTATCGGCCTCGCCGGCGCCCTCCACGCCGCGCAGGCGGACGACGCCCGACGCCGGTCGCAGATATCCCGCCAGCGCCCGCAGAAGAGTCGATTTTCCTGCGCCATTCGGCCCTGTGAGCACCAGCGCCGTCCCGCCTTCGAGCTGGAATGACAGATCATTCGCAACCTTGCGATTGCCGCGCTCCAAGGTGAGATTTTCAGCAATGAGCTGCACGGCTCTTGACCATCCGTGTGGCAGAATGCGCTAGCGGAATGTGGGAAAAATCCCGCAAGATGCGCAGCGAATGTGCGCTGGGCTGGCGGACTGGACGCACTTGCCGGGAGACAGGAGTTTCCAGGCCCGGAACATACCAGCATATTTGCGCGCCGTCCCAGCCGTGGCAAACGGCAGGTCGACGCTGGGGGAGCGGCCCGTGCCGGCCGCATCTGGGATACGAAGGAGACGGAGTTGACAGACGTGCAGCCGGGGTCGCTAGACAGCTTCAAGTGTCGCAAGACGCTCTCAGCCGGGGGCAAGACGTACACCTATTACTCGCTGCCGGAGGCGGAGAAGAACGGTCTCGCGGGCATCTCGCAGCTCCCCTACTCGATGAAGGTGCTGCTGGAGAACCTGCTGCGTCACGAGGACGGCCGCACCGTCAGCAAGGCCGATATCGAAGCCGTCGCCGCATGGCTCGCCGACAAGGGCAGCGCGGGCAAGGAGATCGGCTTCCGTCCGGCCCGCGTGCTGATGCAGGACTTCACCGGTGTTCCCGCCGTGGTCGATCTCGCCGCCATGCGTGACGGCATGGAAACGCTCGGCGGCGATCCGAAGAAGATCAACCCGCTGGTGCCGGTGGATCTCGTCATCGACCATTCCGTCATCGTCGACGAGTTCGGCTCGCCGCAGGCGTTCGGCATGAATGTCGAGCTCGAATACCAGCGCAACGCCGAGCGCTACAACTTCCTGAAATGGGGGCAGGGCGCCTTCGACAATTTCCGCGTCGTGCCGCCGGGCACGGGCATCTGTCACCAGGTCAACCTGGAGTTCCTGGCGCAGACGGTGTGGACGCGCACCTATCCCGACGGCACCGTCCTCGCTTATCCCGACACGCTCGTCGGCACCGACAGCCACACCACCATGGTCAATGGCCTCGCCGTGCTCGGCTGGGGCGTCGGCGGCATCGAGGCGGAAGCGGCCATGCTCGGCCAGGCGCAGTCGATGCTGCTGCCGGAGGTGATCGGCTTCCGGCTGACGGGCAAGCTCAACGAGGGCGTCACGGCGACCGACCTCGTCCTCACCGTCACGCAGATGCTGCGCAAGAAGGGGGTCGTCGGCAAGTTCGTGGAGTTCTACGGGCCGGGTCTCGATTCGATGCCGCTCGCCGACCGCGCCACCATTGCCAACATGGCGCCCGAATACGGCGCCACCTGCGGCTTCTTCCCCGTCGACCGCGAGACGCTCACCTACCTGCGCATCTCCGGCCGCGAGGCGGGCCGTATCGACCTCGTCGAGGAATACGCAAAGGCGCAGGGCATGTTCCGGGCCTCGGGAGCGCCCGATCCCGTCTTCACCGACACGCTGGCGCTCGACCTCGCGACGGTCGTGCCGTCGATGGCCGGTCCCAAGCGCCCCGAGGGCCGCATCGCCCTGACCGATATCGCCTCCGGCTTCGCCACCGCGCTGGACAGCGAGTACAAGAAGCCGGGCGAGCTCGGCAAGCGCGTGCCCGTGGATGGCCGCGACTTCGACATCGGGCACGGCGACGTCGTCATCGCCGCTATCACGAGCTGCACCAATACCTCGAACCCCAGCGTGCTGATCGCCGCCGGCCTGCTGGCGAAAAAGGCCGTCGAGAAGGGCCTCACGTCCAAGCCATGGGTGAAGACATCGCTGGCGCCGGGGTCGCAGGTCGTCTCCGCCTATCTCGACAAGGCCGGGCTGCAGCCGTTCCTCGACAAGATCGGCTTCAACCTCGTCGGCTTCGGCTGCACCACCTGCATCGGTAACTCGGGGCCGCTGGCACCGGAAATCTCGGCGGCGATCAACGACAACGGCATCGTCGCCGCCGCCGTGCTCTCCGGCAACCGCAACTTCGAGGGCCGCGTCAGCCCCGACGTGCAGGCGAACTATCTGGCTTCGCCGCCGCTCGTCGTCGCCTATGCGCTCGCCGGCTCGGTGCTGAAGGACCTCACCCGCGAGCCGCTCGGCATCGGCAGCGATGGCACGCCGGTCTACCTGAAGGACATCTGGCCTTCCTCGCAGGAGATCCAGGCCTTCATCGCCGAGAACATCACGCGCGAATTGTTCGTCGACCGCTATGCCGACGTGTTCAACGGCGACGCCGCATGGCGCGCCATCGACAGCGGCTCCGGCCTCACCTACGCGTGGGACGACGACAGCACGTACGTTCGCAATCCGCCCTACTTCGAATCCATCGAGCAGCGGCCATCACCGATCACCGACATCGCCGGCGCGCGCGTGCTCGGCCTGTTCGGCGACAAGATCACCACCGACCACATCTCGCCCGCCGGCTCGATCAAGCCCAGCTCGCCGGCCGGCGCCTATCTCATCGACCATGACGTTGCGGTGGCCGACTTCAACCAGTACGGCACGCGCCGCGGCAATCACGAGGTGATGATGCGCGGCACGTTCGCCAACATCCGCATCAAGAACTTCATGGTGCGCGACGCGGCCGGCAACGTGAAGGAAGGCGGCTGGACGGTGCACTATCCGTCCGGCGAGCAGATGTCGATCTACGACGCCGCCATGCGCTACAAGGCCGACGGCGTGCCGCTCGTCGTCTTCGCCGGCGTCGAGTACGGCAACGGCTCATCGCGCGACTGGGCGGCCAAGGGCACCAACCTGCTCGGCGTGCGCGCGGTCATCGCGCAGTCGTTCGAGCGCATCCACCGCTCCAACCTCGTGGGCATGGGCATCGTGCCGTTCGTGTTCGAGGAGGGGACGAGCTGGCAGTCGCTCGGCCTCAAGGGCGACGAGGTGGTGAGCATCCCGGGCCTCACGACCATCCATCCGCGCCAGCGCATGGTGGCCGAGATCGTCGCGGCGGACGGTACCGTCAGCAAGGTGCCGCTGATATGCCGGATCGATACCCTGGACGAGCTCGAGTACTTCCGGAACGGCGGCATCCTGCACTACGTGCTGCGCAATCTCGCCGCCGCGTGAGCGGCCACCGCTGCGGGACCACAATGATTGTCGTTCCGGCGCGTATTGCCGGGACGACATCGAACGGAACACCCGTTTGCCTGCTCGCTCCATCACGGCCGCGCCAGCGCGCTGACGTTCCGAGCGCCCGAGCGCCCAGCAGCGAAGGCATGAATCGGCCTCCGTGGCCCTGACGGTAGGGACAATCACTTGGCCGCCGAAAGGCGGCAAGGGGCCAAGGGCCCCCGGCGCGGGCGCCGGCCATCAGCTCGTACGACGGCAGCGGCACGCAAAGCTTCTCAGCTCGTGTCAGCCAGAGACGAACACTCTTTCGTGAGTTCTGTTGTAGCGTTACACCTGCCCGCCTAGTCTTATGGAGCGGTTTCTTTCGGTGTACCCTGCGCGCATGCGGCTTGCCCCAATAGTTGCACTTGTCCTGGCTGTTCTGCTGCCGGCTCCCGCCACACTGGCGCAGGCTGTGCCCGACGGCATCAATCCGTCATTTCCTCCGTATAAGGACGTTATCGAGCTGTTCACGAGCCAGGGCTGCGACACCTGCCCGCCGGCCGACCAGGTGCTTGCCAAGTTCGCCGAGCGGCCGAGCATCATCGCCATCACCCTGCCCGTCGACATCTGGGACTATCTCGGCTGGAAGGACACGCTCGCCTCGGACAAGAACTCCGACCGCCAGCGGGCCTATGCCAAGGCGCGCGGCGACGGCGCCATCTACACGCCGCAGGCCGTGGTCAACGGCATGGTCGGCGTTAACGGCGCCGACCCCGGGGCAATCGAGGAGGCGCTGAGGCTGACGAACGAGGCGCTGCGCGGCGGGCGCATTCCCGTGCGCTTCTGGCACGAGCGCAACTCGATCATGATCGAGGCCGGCGATGCGCCTGCCGGCTTCCGCTACAAGGAGGCCACCATCTGGTTCGCCGTGGTGCAGAAGCGCGCCGAGGTGCCGATCGAGCGCGGCGACAACAAGGGCAAGACGCTCACCTACACCAACATCGTGCGCGAGATGCTGCCCGTCGGCTCGTGGAACGGCAAGGCGATGAGCCTGCAGCTCACGCGTACGGCGGTGATGCGCCCCGAGACCGAGGCCGCCATCATCCTGCTGCAGGAGGGCAAGGCCGGCCCGATCATCGGCGCCGCCTGGACCGGGCTCTGGTAGGTCGGCTGACAACTCTCCGCAACAAAAGATGGGTTAGGGCTGCTGACGTGTCCGGCTATATATGTTAGCAAACGGCAGTTTTTTTAACATGACGGCGTAGACGTGTTAACCGCGGGAACATATGCTGCGGACATGGCAAAAAACACGCGTAAATTTAACACGTCCTTCGATCCGGCGAAGCCCTATAACGCCCTTCCAGCCGTTCCCGCCGCCGGCGCCTTGGAGAGCGTGCCGGTACTTCGCAAATGCGTGAGCGCCGGCCGGGCCCTGGCCGGTCTTAAGGAGGCCGCTCGTCTCATCCCCAACCAGGACGTGCTGATCAACTCTATACCGCTGCGTGAAGCTCGCGACAGCTCCGCCATAGAGAACATTGTCACGACCAACGACAGCCTCTTCAAGTATGCCAACGTCGACCCGGAAAAGGCCGACGACGCGACCAAAGAAGCGCTGCGGTATCGCACGGCACTTATGCAAGGCTTCGAGAGGGTTCAAAACAGGCCGCTGAGTACCAGCACGGCCGTTCTTGTCTGCCGCGCCATCAAAAATGTCGAGTTGGACGTTCGCGAGGTCCCAGGCACGGCCCTGGCGCATCAGCCGAGTGGTAAGGTCATCTACACGCCGCCCGAAGGCCAGGCACTCCTACGCGAGAAGCTGACCGATTGGGAGCGCTTTCTCCATGCGGATGACGATCTTGACCCGATTATCCGTATGGCCGCTGCCCACTACCAGTTCGAGGCCATTCATCCCTTCACTGATGGTAACGGACGAACGGGGCGTATCCTCAACACGCTCTACCTCATCGACAAGAAGCTCCTCGAGCTTCCGATCCTTTACCTGAGCCGCTACATCAATGAGCACCGAAGGGAATACTACGATCGCCTGCTGGCGGTAACGACCTCTGGCGACTGGGAAAGCTGGCTGCTCTATATGCTGGCTGCGGTCGAGGAGACATCGCTGTGGACCGCGGAGAAGATCCGGGCCATCCGCAAACTTATGGATGCGACCGTGAAGTACGTGAGCGTGTCGTCACCAAAGATCTATAGCCGTGAGCTGATCGAGGTGATCTTCACGCAACCCTACAGCCGCATCAGTGACGTCGTCGAAGCAGGACTTGCCGTCAGGCAAACCGCCTCAAAGCATCTGAAGGAGCTCGCAGCCAAAGGCGTTCTCCAAGAACGCCAAGTGGGACGCGAAAATCTCTACATAAACGTCCGTTTTCTCGAACTCTTGACCTCGGACGAAAACAACTTCCGCAAATTCGGCTCCTGAGCGTCAGCCAACGAGCCCGCGCTTCTTCAGCAAGCCCTCGATCTCCGGCGGGCGGCCGCGGAAGGCGACATAGGCTTCGAGCGGATCGCGCTGATTGCCGCCCGAGTAGATGAACTTCAGCAGCTTCTTCGCCGTCGCCTTGTCGAAGTGATCGCCGGTTTCCTCGAATGCCGCGAACGCGTCCGCATCCATCACCTCCGACCACAGATAGCTGTAGTAGCCGGCCGCGTAGCCACCCATGATGTGCAGGAAGTGCGGGATGCGATGCCGCATGACGATCTCGCGCGGCATGCCGAGGCGATCGAGCGTGCCGCGCTCGAACGCGTCGACGTCGAGCGCGGCGCGATCCTCAAGCGCGTGCAGCTCCATGTCGACGAACGCCGACGCCAGGTACTCCACCGTGGAGAAACCCTGGTTGAAATTGCGGGCCTTCTTGATGCGCGACAGCAGCTTCGCCGGCATCGGTTTGCCCGTCTCGTGGTGGACGGCGAACTTCTCCAGCACCTCCGGCACCATCAGCCAGTGCTCGTAGAGCTGCGAGGGCAGCTCGACGAAGTCGCGCGTCACCGAGGTGCCCGAGATCGACGGATAGGTGACGTCCGACAGCAGACCGTGCAGGCCATGCCCGAACTCGTGGAACAGCGTGCGCGCGTCGTCGAGCGACAGCAGGCTCGGCTGGTCTTCCTCGCCGCGCGCGAAGTTCATCACGTTGACGATGACGGGCGACACCTCCCCCGCCACCTTCGACTGCGAGCGAAAGGCGTTCATCCATGCGCCGGAGCGCTTCGAGGGCCGCGCGAAATAGTCGCCGAGGAAGACGCCGACGTGCTGCCCGCGCTTGTCCGTTACCTCCCAGACGCGCACATCGGGATGATAGCGCGGCGCTTCCTTCAGCTCCTTGAACTTCAGGCCGAACAGCTTGCCGGCGGTCTCGAACGCCGCGGCGATGACGTTGTCGAGCGTCAGATACGGGCGCGTCGAGGCCTCGTCGACATCGTAGCGCGCCTTGCGCTCCTTCTCGGCGAAGTAGCGCCAGTCCCACGGCGCGATGGCGAAGTTGCTGCCCTCGGCGCGGGCGCGTGCCTGCAGCGCCTCGCGTTCCTCGCCCGCCCGCTGGACGGCCGGCTCCCACACCGCCGTCAGCAGATCGCGCACGCTGCCGGGCGCCTTGGCCATCGTCTCCTCGAGGCTGTACTCGGCGAAGGTGTTGTAGCCGAGCAGGTTGGCGAACTCGGTGCGCAGCGCCACGATCTCGGCGGTGATGGCGCGGTTGTCGGTGTCCTTGCCCATCTCGCCGCGCTTGATCCAGGCGTTGAACGCCTGCTCGCGCAGATCGCGGCGCGCGGAGAACTGCAGGAACGGCTCGACGGAGGAGCGCGACAGGGTGATGACGTACTTGCCGGACAATCCCGCATCGGCCGCGGCCCGCGCCGCGGCTTCACGGAGCGTATCGGAAAGCCCATCGAGGTCGCTTTCCTCGAGCACCATGCGCCAGGATTGCTCGTCCTTGAGGACGTTCTGCGAGAACTGCGTCGCCAGGCTCGCCAGTCGCTGGTTGATCGCGGCGACGCGTGCCTTCGCCTTCGTCCCGAGCTTGGCGCCGGCGCGCACCAGCCACTTGTAGCGCAGCTCCAGCACGCGGCGCTGCTCGTCGGTGAGGTCGAGCTGCTCGCGCCGCTGATAGAGATCCTCGACGCGCTTGAAGATCCGGCTGTTGAGCATAATCGCCGTCTCGTGCGCGGCGAGCTTCGGCGCCATCTCGCGCTCGATGTCCTGCAGCGCGTCGTTGGTATGGGCGCCGGTGAGGTTGTAGAAGACGGAGGCCACCTTCTCCAGCAGCCGGCCGCTCTTCTCGAGCGCCACGATGGTGTTGGCGAATGTCGGACGCGCCTCCTGCGCGGCGATGCGCTGGATCTCCGCCTTATGCTCCTTGAGGGCGGCGGCAAATGCCGCCCGGTAGTGATGCGGCTCGATCTTGGCGAACGGCGGCAGTCCGAAGGCGGCGCTCCAGCGCGACAGCAGCGGATTGGCCGGCTTCCTGCGCGCCGGCAGCTTTGCGGGCGCCTTCGCTACGCGCGCGGCGACCTTCTTGCCGCCGACCCGCTTCGCCTTCGTCTGCGAATTCTTCGCCACGTCGATTGCTCCATGCCGCGCGCCTGCCTCGGGCGCCCACACCATCTGTTGCAACGTAGACATCGGCGCCCAAACGTCCAGATGCGCGCCCGCGAATGCTCGCCGCCGGCGCGGCGCGCAAAAAAAATGGGGCCGGCGGGGGACCGGCCCATTAGGGGGGAGAAAGTACTACGGGAAGGCTGCCGAAAGGCCCGAGCCTCGAAACTACCCGGGGGGCTGGGGGGCTGAGAATCCGAGCTGCTTCGCAGGATCGGGCCTCAAGGCAACTGTCTGCAATCTCGCAGCCGTTTAGGGCGGATCATTGTTCGCGAGGCGGAGCGAATTTGACGATGTCGGGGAGATTCCGTGCCGCCGCCTGCGCTGTTTGCGCACACCCGCGGCGCGTGCAGGCGAAGTTGCAGGAGCAGCGTCAGGCGCTTGAAATCGGCTGCGACCGGCGCAATCATGACGGTATCGCGACAGGGAGGCGCCGTTGAGCGAATCCGAACCGATAATCTTCAGCCCGCCTCGGGCGGGCAGCTTCCGCGGTGCGGCCGCAGCAGCGAGCCAAAGCACTGAAACTCAGCGCAGCACCGCTTTCACGCGTCAGGAACTGATGGCCATCCTCGCCGTGTACGGACGCAAGGTGGCCGCGGGAGAGTGGCGCGACTACGCCATCGACCTCGGGCGCGACAAGGCGGTGTTTTCGGTCTTCCGCCGCGCGAGCGAGGTCCCGCTCTTTCGCATCGAGAAGAATCCCAGGCTGGCGCGCAAGCAGGGCGCCTACAGCGTCGTCGCGCCGGCGGGATTGATCCTGAAGCGCGGCCACGATCTGGCGCGGGTTCTCACCGTGCTCGAGAACCGTCCTCGCCTCGTCACCGCCTAGGCAAGCGCGTCGCCGCACTGTCATCCTGGAGACCGCGGCGGATCGCTGCCAAAAAGCGAAAGGCCCTGGAGGGTTTCTCCGGGGCCTTTGCCAATTCGATGATGCGGCCCGGCGCCAGCGGCCGGCTCCCCGCAGGGGAGTCGCCGGCGCCCGCAGAGAGCCTAGTCGCGCTGACCGAACAGGTTCAGCAGCATCATGAACATGTTGATGAAGTCGAGGTAGAGGCTGAGCGCGCCCATGATGGCGCTCTTGGCCGCCAGCTCGGCATTGCCGGCCACCATGTAGTAGCCGTCCTTGATGCGCTGCGTGTCGTAGGCGGTGAGGCCGGCGAACACGAGCACGCCGATCGCCGACACCGCGAACTGCAGGGCGCTCGACTGCAGGAACAGGTTGACGAGCGAGGCGAGGATGATGCCGACGAGGCCCATGAACAGGAACGAGCCCCAGCCGGAGATGTCACGCTTCGTCGTGTAGCCCCACAGGCTGAGCGCGCCGAACGTCGCCGCGGTGACGAAAAAGATCTGCGTGATCGACTGGCCGGTGAAGACCAGGAAGATCGACGACAGCGACACGCCCATCACGGCCGCGAACAGCCAGAAGGTGAGCTGCGCGGCGCCGACGCTCATGCGCTCGGCGCGGAATGAAAGGAAGAACACGAAGCCGAGCGGGGCGAGCATCACCACGTACTGCAGCGGCGAATGGTAAAGCGCCTGCCCGAACGGCGTGAGCTGGCCGCCGGAGACGGCGAGCGACCACGTCAGGTAGGCGGCGATGCCGGTGAGCGCCACGCCGGCTGCCATGTAGTTGTAGACGCCGAGCATGTAGGAGCGCAGGCCCTCGTCCACCGCGCCCGACGTGCGGGCCGGGTAGGCGGGCGTTGCGTACCGTGGGTCGAACTGAGCCATTTGTTTATCCCTAGAATCCCTGTGGTTCGGCTGAACGTAGCCAAATCGCGTAACGAAATATGATCCCCTCCGGTGAACCTTTCAAGGCTTACGGAAATGTAAGAATCGTCAGGCTGCGCGGCTAGGCTTCCTAAGTTTCACCTTGTCATTCAGGCCCTTACTCGGAGCGCAGATAGGGAACCGCCGGCGCCCTCAGGATTGCCCACGTCCCGGCACCGCCGAAAAGCATGACCAGCCCGAGCGACAGTAGCAGGGCGAGCGCCACTGCGCTTCCTGAGAAGACGAACGGCACGTGCATGAGCTGGCTGACGACGATCCACGCCGCCCCAGTTCCCATCGCCACCGCCACGAGCGCCGTTACGACGGCGAGGCTCGCGTACTCGAGCAGATGCGCCGCCAGGATGCGCCGGCGCGTGGCGCCGAGCGTCTTCAGGATCACCGCCTCGAGGATGCGTCGCCGCTGCGCCGTGGCCAGCGCCCCCGCCAGCACCAGCGCTCCGGCGAGCAGCGTCACGCTGCCGGCGGCGCGCACGGCGGTCATCACCTTGGCGAACACGCTGTTGACCATCGTCAGCACGTCCTTGACGCGTATGGCCGTCACCGACGGATAGCGGGCGCTCAGCTCGCGCATCGCGTCACCCTCCTTGGCGAGCGGCGTGGCGTGCGGCAGCGAGATGGTCATCAGCAGGTTGTGCGGCGCGCCGGCGAGCGTATTGGGCGAGAACAGCATCACGAAATTGATGGCGAGGCTTTCCCACTTCACCTCGCGCAGGCTGGAGATTTTCGCCGTCACGTTGCGCCCCAGCACGTTGACGGTGACCGAGTCACCGAGCTTCAGCCCCAGCTTCTGCGCCAGCTCCGCCTCGAACGACACTAGCGGCTCGCCGTCATATCCCTGCGGCCACCATTCACCCGCGACGAGATGCGAGCCGCGCGGAAGCTCGTCTGCGTAGGAAAGTCCGCGGTCGCCGTTGAGCACCCACTGCGCCTCCGGCGGCGCCTTTACGTCCTCGACCGGGACGTCGTTGAGACGTACCAGCCGTCCGCGCAGCATCGGCGCGTCCTCGAGCACCGAGCCCGGTATCTGGCGCGTGACCATCTCGCTCATCGCGGCGAAATCCTCCTTCGGCACGTCGAGCACGAAGTAGTCGGGCGAGCTCGAAGGAAGGCGCTCGCGCAGCTCGTGCACCAACGAGGCATCGGCGAGCGCCACGGCGACGAGCAGCGACAGCCCGGCGCCCAGCGATAGCACGACGGAGCGCGTCAGCCCGCCCGGCGCCCCGAGGTTGCCGAGCGCCAGCGACAGCTCCGGCAGGCGCGGCCTCGGCAGCCGGCGCGCGACCCACGTCACCCCGCCGCCGAGGGCGAAGAAGACGGCGAACACCAGCACGAGGCCGGTGCTGAAATAGATGGCGATGCGCTTGGAATCGGAGGTCAGCATGGCGAACGCGACGAGTGCCGCGGCGATGCCCAGCGTCGACAGAATGACCCACGCCCGCGGCAGCGCCCTTTCGCTCGACACCTCGTCGCGGAACAGCATCGATGCGCTCACGCGCTCCACGCGGCCGAGTGGCCATAGCGCGAACAGCAGCGCGACGCCGAAGCCGTACACCAGCGCCGTCACCACGCTCAGCGCCGACACGGACATCGTAGCCGAGATCGGCAGCAGGTCGCCGAACAGCGCGTCGAGCACGTAGGGCGACAGCAGCCCGAGCACGAGTCCGATAGCCACGCCCATCGCCGCCACGGCCAGGATCTCGACGAGGAAGATGCCGAGCACCATGCGGCTTGTGGCGCCGATGCTCTTCATCGTGGCGATCACCTTGCGCCGCTTGTCGATGAAGGTCACCACCGCGTTGGCGATGCCGACGCCGCCGACCAGCAGCGACGTGAGCCCGACGAGCGTCAGGAACTGCCGCAGCCGCTGCAGCGTGAGGGTTATTTGCGGCGAGGGATCGCGCCGGTCGGCGATGGTAAAGCCGGCCTCGGGCAGCTCGCTCTCGATCCGGCTGCGCAGCGCGAGGAGCTCGTCCTCGCCGGCCGGCTTGTCCCCCAGCTTGAGCGCGTACCGCCAGCGCACCAGCGTGCCCGGCTTGACCAGACCGGTGCGCTCCAGCGTCGAATCCGAGACGAGCACGCGCGGCCCGTACGTCAGGCGATCGGTGATGCCGTCGGGCTCGGCCTTCAGCGCGCCGGCTACCTTTACCGGCGTGTCGCCCAGCTTGATCTCGTCGCCGACCTTCAGCTTCAGCCGCTCGAGCAGCGCCGGGTCGACGACCGCGCCCTCGCGCAGGGCATCCTGCAGCGGAAGTCCGCCGGCGATGTCGACCTTGCCGACCAGCGGATAGGCGCCGTCGACACCCTTCAGCTCTGCCAGCGCTTGGTCGCCGTTGTCCGGCCGGCGCGCCATCGTGCGCATGGTGGCCGTCTCGCTGACGCGCCCGAGCGCGTCGATGCTTTCGCGCTCCTCGCCCACGGCACGCACGTGCGTTCGCGCCAGCGTCGCGTCACCGCCGAGAATTGCCTCGCCCTGCGCCTCGAAGCCGGCACGCAGCGCATCCGAGACGGCGCCGACGCCGGTGATGACGAGCACGCCCAGCGCCACGCAGGCGATGAAGATGCGGAAGCCAGACAGGCCCGCGCGCAATTCGCGCACGGCAATGCCGAGCAGGATCGGCAGCCGTCCCTCACGACGCAGGGAACCGGAATCGAGCGCATCGGCAGCGGTCACGACAGGACTGCCTCCGTATCGCCCTCGACGCGGCCGTCGGCCATGCGCACGGTGCGCTCGCAGGCTTCAGCGAGGCGCTCGTCGTGCGTCACGAGAATGAGCGTGGCGCCGCGGCGCCGCTGCAGCCCGAACAGCAGGTCGATCACCTGCCCGCCGGTGCGCCGGTCGAGATTGCCGGTCGGCTCGTCGGCGAGAATGAGCTTCGGGCGCCGGCTGAGCGCGCGCGCAATGGCGACGCGCTGCTGCTCGCCGCCGGAAAGCTGCGCCGGAAAATGCTCTATGCGATGGCTCAGTCCCACCTCCTGCAGCAGCTCGCGCGCGGTTGTCGTTGCATCGGCGGCGCCGGCGAACTCGAGCGGCAGGGCCACGTTCTCCAGCGCCGTCATCGTCGGCACCAGGTAGAAGGATTGGAACACGATGCCGATCTCGGCGCCGCGCATGAGCGCCAATTCGTCCTCGTTCAGCCGCGAAAGATCGTGTCCGGCGACGACGACCTTGCCGCTGGTCGCCCGCTCCAGACCCGCGATCACCATGAGAAGCGACGTCTTGCCCGATCCCGATGGCCCTACGATGGCCAGCGGCTGCCCCTCGCGGGCGGCGAAATCCACATCGCGCAGGATGCTGACGGGGCCTGCGCGGCTGGGAAGGGTCAGGCGGACGTTCTTCAAAACGACAATCGGCTCGGTCACGATTCCTCTGTGCTCAGCTTGTGGGAAGCGACACTTGTCTCAGCTTGACGGCGCCTTTACGTCATACTGCCGTCCCTGGCTTGTCGAGGAGAAGCATGAAGCCGATGCCTGCACCGCGCAACGTTAGGGCCCCGTCACAGGTGGTGAATGTGCATCTGCTCGTCAATGTGTTGGCGGGCATGCTGCTGTTTGCTGCCACAATCTCCGGCACCATGATCGCCGGCGCGGCCGCGGAAGCGGGAAAGCCGGTGCATATCGTCGCCTTCGGCGACAGCCTCACGTCCGGCTACGGCCTGCGCCAGAGCCAGGCTTTCCCGGTGCAGCTCCAGAAAGCGTTGCGCGCGCGCGGCCACAACGTGACGATCAGCAACGCGGGTATTGCCGGCGATACGACCGCGGCGGGCCTCGCGCGCTTCGACTGGGCCATCGGCGACGACGCCGACGCCGTCATCCTGGAGTTCGGCGCCAACGACGCGCTGCGCGGCATCGACCCGAAGGTGACGCGCGACAACCTGCAGAAGATCCTGGCCAAGCTGCAGGCACGCGGCATTCCCGTGCTGCTGACCGGCATGCGCTCGCCCGCCAACTGGGGCGATACCTACGCCGACGACTTCGACGGCATCTTTCCCGCCCTCGCCAAGGAGCACGCGTTGATGTTCTATCCCTTCTTCCTGGATGGCGTGGTGCTCAACTCCAAGCTCAACCAGGGCGACGGCATGCACCCGAATGTGAAGGGCGTTGCCGAAATCGTGCGCCAGATCGTGCCCAAGGTCGAGGAGCTGATCACCAAGGCCCAGGCACGCCGCGCCGTCCCGAAAAGCTGAACAAAGGTCCACCGCATGCCACGCCTGTTCACGGGCATCGAAATTCCCGCTGAGCAGCGCGAGGAGATCGCGCGGCTCAAGGTGCCGCTGCCCGGCGGCGGCCGCTGGACCGAACCTGCCGACCTGCATCTGACGCTGCGTTTCGTCGGCGACATCGAGAAGCCGCAGGCGCAAGAGTTCGCCGACAGCCTCGAGTCGATCGATCTCGACGCGTTCGAGCTTCGGCTGTCGGGCATGGGCGTCTTCGGCGGCAACGAGCCGCGCTCGCTTTGGGCGGGCGTGGAGGAGTCCGCGCCGCTCGAGGCACTGGCGCGCGCCAACGACCGCGCCGCGCGGACCGCCGGCCTGCCGCCCGACGGCCGGCCATTCAAGCCGCACGTGACGCTCGCCCGCCTGAAGTATGCCAGCGCCGACGAGGTTGCACGCGTGCTCCAGCGTATCGGCGCCTTCCGCACCAAGCCGTTCATCGTCTCCCGTTTCGTGCTGTTCTCGGCCAAGCCCAAGACCGGCGGCGGCCCGTACGCGATCGAGGAAGCCTTCAATCTGCGCGGCGGCGAATACGCCAACGACCTCGACCTCGATTACGGCTGGTAGCCCGCCCGCACGGCGCGCCGGAGGTCAATCGTTCGGACCGGAGGTGCCCGGGCGCTTGCGGACGTGCACGTAGAGCGCCCCTTCGCCCCCGTGATTGACCGCGGCGGTCGTGAACCCGATGACGATGGGGGCCAGATCCGGCTCGGCCAGCCAGCGCGGCACGTTACGCCGAAGCACGCCGCGTTCCTCGCCCTCCTGGGCAAGCCGCTCCTGGTGCGCGGTGCGCTGCGGCGCGCCCTTGCCGGTGATGACGAGCACCCAGCGCCGGCCGCCGGCGTAGGCGCGATGCAGGAAGCGGATGAGCGCGCTGTGCGCTTCCGCCTGGCGCATGCCGTGCAGGTCGATACGCGCCTCGATCTCGATGCGTCCGGAACTGAGCTTGCGCGACTTACGGCGTTCCAGCTTGAGCTCGGCGGGCGTGGGAGGCGGCGGCGTCGCGATTGCCGGCGGGCGCGCAGGCGTCGCCGCTGGCCCAGTCTTACGTGCCGCCGACGCCTTTGCCTTCTCGGCGTGCGGCGGCGGGGCCGGCGCGTCCGCGTCGACCGCCGCCGGATGGACGCGGCCCTTCTTGCCCTTGATGGGCGCGATGGAACGGGCCGTGTGCTCCCAGAGCGCGTGCTCCTCGGACGAGAGCCGCGCCCCGGGCTTCTTGCCGGGAGGATGCTTTACTGAGCGCCCTTCACGATCGTGTGCCATTGCAGGCGCTCGCCGAATCTTATGCCTTGGCCGGCCGTTTCGGCGACGGTGGGAACCAGGACATAGAAATTCCCCGCGTGCTTGGTCGTGCCCGCCATCTTGCCGGCCGCAGCGCCGGAGCCGAAGTAGATGTCGCCCCGCTCCGGCCCTTTGATCGCCGATCCTACGTCCTGCGCCACCATCAAACGATTAAACCCGCCGCCCTTCGTCGTGTGCTTCAGGTCGGGCACGCTCAGATAGATCGGCGTGCCGAGTGTATGAAACCCCGTGTCGACGGCAAGGCTGCGCGCGGGCGTCAACGGCACCGACATGGCCCCCATCGGCCCCTCGCTGTCGTCGAGCTCGCGGAAAAAGATGAACGATTGGTTCTGCCACATCACCTTCTGGCCGCGCTCCTTGTCCTCGCGCAGCCATTTGCCCAGCGCCTGCATCGACATCCTGTTGGCGGGGAGCATGTTGTTGTCGATCAGGTAGCGGCCGATCGACGTATAAGGATAGCCGTTCTTGCCGTCGTAGTTGATCCGGACCGTCGTGCCGTCGGTGAGATGGATACGGCCCGAGCCCTGGATGTGCAGGAAGAACGTCTCGACCGGATCCTCGAGGTAGAGCAGCTCCAGCCCCTGGCCGGCGAGCGCCCCCTGCTCGATCTCGGCCCGCGTGGGAAACGGCACCTCGGCGCCGGCTGCGGTCTTGCGCAGATGCGTGAACCCGGTTTGCTTCGAGGCCCGGTCCGCCTCGTCTACGACATTGGTGAGGTCCGCCGGACGCCGGTAGATGGGCGTCTGGAACTTGCCCTGCGCCGTGCGCGAGCCCTCGAGCACCGGCTCGTAATAGCCCGTGAGCAGCCCGCGCGGCTTCTCCTGCGCGATGCGGTGGGGCATGAAGTGGCGCTCGAAGAACGCCTTGGCCGCCGCCTTGGTGGGCGAGCGCAATTCCTCCGCCGCCCGGCATGCAGTGGCCAGCTCGCCGACCGGCGCCTTGCATTGCGACAACGGCTTGCCCGAGGGCGTCTTGCCCGCCGCCCTGGCGACCGCGCCGCATGATTTGAGGAATGTCTTCAATGCCGCGAGGTGATCGTCGCCCGCCCAGCCGGGCAGGTCGGCGAACGTCACCGGCTCCAGCTTCGGCTCGCTGGCCTTGGGCGGCGTGGCGTCCGGCGATTTATCGGCGGCGTCGTTGCTCATGACGGGGGGCGTGGTGGCTGGCGGGCTGCCCGATGACCGGGCCGGGGTCTGCGGCACGGGATTAGAGGTCTCGGCAAGGACGGAGCCGGCGACGCCGATCGTCCCCACGACACCCAAACACAAAGCAGCCAGGGCCGAACAACGTCCCATGGTCGCGTGCGGCCTCCCCCTTCGATGCGTGCGGCCGCCGGTGTGCGCGGCGCTCGGCGTCTCCTGCAACGCGCCCCCCGGCGCGCCTGCCGGCTCTCAGGCCGGCGATTGGGTGGCGATGAGGCGCCAGTTCGGATTGGCGCGCGCCTTCGCCGACGACACGTCGCGGCTGAACGTCCAGATGTCGGTCACTTCCTTGATGCGCTGCGGATCGCCGCTGATGATCGCGCCGGCCTTGTCGCGCGTCGCCGAGATCAATTCGCTGACGAAACGGACGGTGATGGAGGCGATGCCGCTCTTCACCTCCGATTCGAGGATGTCGGCCTTGTCGATGCCGACGAAGCTCTGGTCGATCTGCTCGCCACGCGCCTCGCGCTCCGTGATGGCGCGCGTGAAGCCGTCGTAGACGTCACGGCTCAGCAGATCGCGCAGCAGCTTGCGATTGCCCTCGGCGAAGGCCGTGACGATCATCTCGTACGCCTGCTTGGCACCGCGGATGAAAGAGTCCGGATCGAACGTCGGGTCGAGGCGCGCAACCTCGATGAGGCCTGCGCGCGCGCCGGGCTCGATGCTCGGATACGACTTGATGCGCTCCTCCGCGTCCGCCTGCGTCGCCTCCGGTACCGGTGCGGCGGGCAGCGCGTCACGGTCGCGGCGGGGAATCGCGACGACGTTGTCGCTCGATGCCGCAGCGGCTTCCTGGCGCGCCCGCTCGGTACGATAGCGCTCGACGCGTGCTTCCTCGTCACCCGTGCGCCGCCCAAGGACGCTCCTCAACTTCAGGACCACGATCACCGCGACGATGAGCGAGATGAGGGTGAAGAGATCGATCTTCTCCATGGACCCTTGCCTTCCTGGCAATGAACGGCGTGATTGGATACGACAGCAATATATGATCGCGTCTTAAGGGCAGGCCAAGGGAGCGCAGCGCCTGATCCGATCCGCCATCAAGCGGTTAAGATGGTGTTCTTTGCAAGGTAAGGCACAAATGCTGCAATGCCAACCCGATAGGGGGAACCGATCGACCGGCTCCCTCGTCTGCTCGCAGCATGCTCAACAACCTGCTAGCGCGGGATGAACACTCGGAAATGATATCGCCTCTGCGCCTCGCACTGCCCTTGCTGCTGCTCGGCTTTCCGCTGCTCGAGATCGCGGTGCTGATCGAGGTCGGGCAGCGTATCGGCTTCTGGCCGACGCTCGGGCTGCTGTTTTTGTCGGCGCTGGCCGGGGTGGTGGTCATTCGTGACCAAGGCGTTTCCATGATCGGTCGCATGTTCGACACCCTTGGACGCGGCGGCCTGGCGCTGGGATCCATGATCGACAGCTATGTCGTCATCTTCGCCGGCGGCCTCCTGATCATGCCGGGCTTCGTCTCCGACGTGCTGGCGATTGCACTGCTCATCCCGCCGCTGCGGCGGCTGATGCTGCGGGCGCTGCTGCCGGGCTTTGCGGATACGGGCCGCCGCAAGCCTTCTGCCGCCGCCGAGCAAAGCCAGGCCGGGCAGGATCGGGGCCCGATCATCATCGAGGGCACCTATCGGCGGCTCGACGACGAGGATCCCCGCGGTTGACGCTGCCGGCAGACCAAGATTGTCGCAGCGGGGTCAGCGTGCTAGCTAGCCGCCTCTGTCGCAAACCTCTTTACGGAACCTCTCGATGGCCAGCTCCAACAACGGCAACGGCAATGGAAACCCCGGCGAGCCGGCACAGGCCGCCCAGCCGCCCGTGCAGGTGAAGGTCGTCGCCCAGTACGTGAAGGACCTGTCGTTCGAGAATCCGAACATCGAGAAGATCATCAAGGATCCGGGCGACCAGCCGAACCTGCAGCTGTCGATCAACGTGGGCGCCAAGTCCCTCGGGCCGTCGCTCTACGAGAGCGCCATCGACTTCAACGCCCACGCCACGAACAAGCTCGGCGAGATCTACCAGCTCGAGCTCGTCTATGCCGGCCTGTTCCGCATCGAGAACATCCCCGAGCAGGCGCTCGAGCCGTTCCTGCTCGTCAACTGCCCGTCGATCCTGTTTCCCTTCGTGCGCCGCCTGGCTGCCGACCTGACGCGCGAGGGCGGCTTCCCGCCGCTGCTGCTCGATCCGTTCGACTTCGCCTCGCTGTACATGCGCCGGCAGCAGGAGCTGCAGCAGCAGGCAGCGGCGGCGGCGAAGAACTGACGGCGCTCCAGCGAAGGCGGAGCGAACCTTTCAGCATGGCGCGCTCTGCGCGCTGTGCCCAGGCATCAAGAGCGCCCGGCGCGAGCGACGGCACTCAGCTCCGTGCAGCGCTCGCTGCACGCAAAGCTTCGCTCAGCTTGCGTCAGCCGTGAAAAATCTTTTCCAGATGGCCTTCTCGCCCAGCGTCTCGATGAACGCCGCGTGCGCGCGGTCGATCTCTTCCGATACGAGCGATGGCCGTGCGACCGGCCGCTGGCGCGCATTGCCCCGCTGCAGCGGCGCGATCTCGCCGCCGAGCGGCCCCGACGATCCCATCGCCAGCTCGACGAACGCCGCCTGGCGCGCGCCCAGAAGCTCGATGTAGACCTCGGCCAGCAGCAGCGAGTCGACGAGCGCGCCGTGCTTGGTGCGCTTGGTGTTGTCGATGCCATAGCGCTTGCATAGCGCGTCGAGGTTGTTCGGCCCCGCCGGGTGCCGCCGCTTGGCGAGCTGCAGCGTGCACGTGACGCGATCCATGGCGATGGGGCGCATCGCCAGACGCCCGAGCTCGAAATTCAGAAAGCCGATGTCGAACGGCGCGTTGTGGATGACGAGGCCATCCTCGGCGATGAACTCGAGGAATGGGCCGGCCACGGCGGCGAACTTCGGCTTGTCGCGCAGGAAGTCGGTCGAGATGCCGTGCACGCGCTCGGCTTCGGCCGGCACGTCCCGCTCGGGATTTATGAAGCAGTGGAACTCGCGTCCCGACGGGATCCGGTTGATCAGCTCGATGCAGCCGATCTCGATCAGCCGGTCGCCCCGCTGGTGGTCGAGGCCGGTAGTTTCCGTATCGAGGATGATCTCACGCATGCTTCTTCGAGGACGCGATTCGGCGGCGGCGGTCAAGCCCAGACGCGCGCATAAGCCTGCCCCTGCCAGCTCGCCAGCGCGGCGATGATGCGGTCGAGCTGCGCCTGGCTGGCGGCGATCTCCCCGCCGGTATCGACGACGAAATCGGCGCGCGCGCGCTTTTGTGCATCCGGCATCTGACGCGCCAGCAGGCTCTGCATCTTCTCGGGCGTCATGCCGGCGCGCTTGCCGAGGCGCGCGCGCTGGATCTCCTCGGGCGCCGAGAGGACGATGACCGCATCGACGAGCTTGTCGGCTCCCGTCTCGAACAGCAGCGGTATCTCCAGAACCGCAACGGGGATGCCCTGGCGCGCCGCGGCCCGCAGGAACGACCTTTCGGCCTCGCGCACGAGCGGGTGCACGATCGCCTCCAGCTCGCGCAGCCGCTCGGGATGAGCGACGATGGCAGCGCTGAGCCTGGCCCGGTCGACGCCCGCGGCCGTGGTCGTGCCGGGAAACGCGCGCTCTATGCGCTCGACAGCTTTTCCGCCGGCATAGATGCGATGCACCTCGGCGTCGGCGTCGAACACCGGAAGGCCGCGCGCACGCAGATGTGCAGCAGCGGTGGATTTTCCCATACCGATCGAGCCCGTCAGCCCGACAATCAGCATCGGCGGCCCTCGATGTCGGCGATGACCAGATCGCGCAGTGCGTCCGTAACCTGTGGACGGACGCCGAACCACCTCTCGAAACCCGGCACCGCCTGATGCAGCAGCATCCCCAGGCCATCCACCGTTCGTAGACCGCTCGTGCGCGCCTGCGCCAGAAGCTCCGTCTCCAGGGGCACGTAGACGATATCGGCCACGACGCACTCGGGATTGAAGCCGGCGAGGTCCATGTCGAGGGCGCCCTGCCCTTTCAGCCCCGCCGCCGTCGTGTTGACCAGCACGCACGCCTCGCGCGCACCCTCGTTGCGTGCCAGCCAATCGAACACTTTCACGCGCGGGCCGAAGGCATCGGCGAGCTGCTCGGCCCTCGCGCGCGTCCTGTTGAAAATCCGCACCTCGTGCACCCCGGCCTCGAGGAAGCCGTACACGATGGCGCGCGCCGCGCCCCCGGCGCCGAGCACGCACACCGGGCCATCATGGGCTTTCCAGGTCGGGACGACGTGGTCGAGATACGTCATGAAGCCGTAGGTATCGGTGTTGGCCGCGTGCAGCTTTCCACCTTCCAGCCACAGGGTATTCGCCGCCTGCACGGCACGCGCCGAAGGCTCGCGCTCGTCGGCGATGGCGTACGCCGCCTCCTTGTGCGGCACGGTGACATTGCAGCCGGCGAGACCGCGCGCATCCAGCGAGCGCAAGAACTCGGCTACGTCCTCCGGCGGCACCGCCTCCTTGGTGTAGCTGCCGGCGATGCCGTACTGCTTCAGCCAGTAGCCGTGGATCAGCGGCGAGCGCGAATGCTCGATGGGCCAGCCGATGACGCAGGCGCGCTTCATGCGGCGATCACTCCGCGCGCGCGCAACTCGTCCAGCACCGGCAGCAGCGGCAGGCCGAGGACGGTGAAGTAGTCGCCCTCGATGCGCTCGAAGAGCTGCACGCCGAGGCCTTCCAGCTCGTAGGCGCCGACGGTCTGGCTGACGCGGTCGGCGGCGCGCAGGAGATAGTCGTCTAGGAACGCATCCGAGAAATCGCGCATCGTCAGCCGCGCGGTGGCGACGTGCGTGAAATTCGCCTTGCCGGCGCGGGCGAAGGCGACGGCCGAATGCAGCTCGTGCGTGCGGCCGCGCAACCGCAGCAGGGCTTCGCGCGCCGCGCCGATGTCCGGTGATTTGCTGAGCAGATCATCGCCCAGCGCCAGCACCTGATCGGCACCGATGACGAGGGAATCGGGGTGCTTGGCGCTAACGTCCTCGGCCTTGGCTATGGCCAGGATTTCGGCGACGCGCTTGGGCGCTATGGCCGCGTCCTCCTTATGGAGCCGGGCGCGGATGGCCGGCTCGTCGACGTCGGCCGCCTGGACAGTGAAATGCACGCCGGCGGCGGCAAGCATCTCGCGCCGCGCCCGGCTGCCCGACGCCAGCACGATCTCGACAGCCCGGGCGTTCATGAGAAATCTCTCTTGGCCGCGAAGCGGCAAGGGCGCAACGGGCCCCACGCTACTCCAGCTCCGATCATCCGAGTGACCATCAGCGAGGGTGCGAACCGGCAGCGCATGAATGGCGCGGCTCGTAACTCGCGGTGCAAGTGCCGCATACGAAGCTTCTTTCCAATGGTGTCACTCAGCAAAGCAAAACCCTAACCATCGCTGACATCCTGCACCTCCTGCTTGGCCGCGTCCCGGTCGTGCAGCAGCTTCAGGATCTGCGCCGCCGATTCCTCCACCGACCGCCGCGTCACGTCGATGATCGGCCAGCCGTTCTGGGCGCACACTTTGCGCGAATAGGCGATCTCGGCGTTGATCTTGTCGCGGTCGACGTAGTCGCCGAGGTTGCGGTCGGCGAGCATCATCGCCCGATGCCGCCGCACCTCGGCGAGCCGGTCCGGGCTGGCGACGAGGCAGACGACGAACGCACGGTGCGGTTTCGTCAGCCGCTCGGGCAGCGGAATCATCGGCACCAGCGGCAGGTTGGCCGTCTTGTAGCCGCGCTGGGCGAGATAGATGCTGGTCGGCGTCTTCGACGTGCGCGAGATGCCGAGCACGATGATGTCCGCGTCGTTGAGATCGTTCGGCAGATGGCCGTCGTCGTGGGCCATGGTGAAATTCAGCGCGTCGATGCGGCGGAAATAATCGGCGTCGAGCACATGCTGGCCGGCGACCGTCGGCGTACGCGGCGCGCCCAGGTAGCTCTCCAGCACCTGCATGATCGGCTGCAGCACGGCGAGGCACGGGATCTTCAGCTCGGCGCAGCGCCGCTCGAGTTCCTCGGACAGCTCATGATTGGTGATCGTATAGAGAACGATGCCCGGCGCCTGCTCGATCTCCTGCAGCACGCGCTTCAACTGCCGCGCGGTCCTGACCAGCGGATGCACGTGCTCGATCGGACGCACCAGCGCGTACTGCACCGCCGCCGCCTTGGAGATGGTCGTCAGCGTCTCGCCGGTCGAATCCGACACGAGGTGCAGATGGAAGAAACTGGGCAGGTCGCTCGCCATGACGCTCGCTAAAAGAGGCCCGCTTTGCAGCGGATGGACTGTTGATAAAGGTCCCGGTTATCCCGAGCGGTGATGCAACTCGTCGGCGCGCCACCGGTGCCCCGTACCCTCATCCACTAATCTACCCACAATCGAGCCTGCTGGGATTGCCCGCTGTGATAACGCGCTCTCCTTGAGGATTGGTACTTTCTCGGGCGCTCGTCCAGCACCTCTCAACACCCGGCGCCGTCCCGTTGTAGCGGCACGGGCCCGCTAGCGTCTTGAAGGGTTAGGGCTTTGCGGCGTCTAGTGGCACCCCTCAGCTGCGCCACACCATATCGGCCCACAGGCTTGCGCCCTGTGCGCGTCCCTGGGATTAGGCTAGGAGAACGTCCTAATCCTCGAAACCCCCCGGGGTAAGAGGAGTAAAAACAACAGTCTTAGATTCTGGATTGGTTTAAGTGCAGATGCGTGCCCCCGCACAGGCTTCGGCCAAACACCCCTCCGGCCGCACGCTCGTCGAGGTGCTCTCCGGCGAAGCGGCATGGCCGCCGCCCGTCTGGCTGATGCGCCAGGCCGGCCGCTACCTGCCCGAGTACCGCAAGGTGCGCGCGTCCGTCAGCGGCTTCCTCGAGCTGTGCTACACGCCGAGCCTCGCCGCCGAGGTGACGCTGCAGCCGATCCGGCGCTACGGCTTCGATGCCGCGATCCTGTTCTCGGACATCCTCGTCGTCCCCGACGCGCTGGGCCAGCAGGTTCGCTTCGTCGAGGGCGAAGGGCCGAGGCTCGACCCGATCACCGACGATCGCGGACTGGCGCGGCTCGATCCGGCGGCAACCGGCAGCAAGCTCGCCCGCGTCTACGAGACCGTGCAGCTCCTGCGCCAGGATCTGCCGCCCGAGGTGACGCTGATCGGCTTTTGCGGCGCGCCGTGGACTGTGGCGACCTACATGGTCGGCGGGCAGGGCTCGTCCGACCAGGCGGCGGCCCGCAGCTTCGCCTACCGCGACCGGGAGGCGTTCGGCCGACTGATCGACATCGTGACCGAGACGTCGATCGCCTACCTCGATGGCCAGGTGCGCGCCGGCGCCGATGTGCTGCAGATCTTCGACAGTTGGTCCGGCAACCTGCCGGATGGGGAATTCGATGCATGGGTGGTGGCGCCGACCCGTAGAATCGCCGCAGAGCTGAAGCGTCGCCACCCGCACGTGCCGATCATCGGCTTTCCGCGCGGGGCAGGTGGCAACGCGGCAAGCTACGTCACGGCGACACAGGTCGAGGGCCTCGGATGCGATACGGCGATGCCATTGCGGCACATGCGGGCTCTGGCCGATGGGGCGAACGTCGCCGTGCAGGGCAACCTCGATCCGCTGCTGCTTGCCGCCGGTGGGCCGCTGCTCGAGGCGCGGACGCGTGAAATCCTCGCCGCCATGCGCGGCGCCCCGTTCATCTTCAACCTGGGCCACGGGATCATTCCCCAGACACCGCCGGAGCACGTCGCCCGCCTCGTCGAGATCATCCGCTCGGGGGGCGCGTAATGCTCTGGGTGAAGGCGTTCCACATCATCGCCGTCGTCGCCTGGTTCGCCGGGCTGTTCTATCTGCCGCGGCTGTTCGTCTATCACGCCGATGCGCCCCGGGGTTCGCAGCTTTCCGAGACCCTGAAGACCATGGAGCGGCGGCTCTACAATGCCATCATGCAGCCGGCCATGATCGCAGTGTGGATAACGGGTCCGCTGCTCGCTTATCTGATGGGGGCTTTCTCGGAGCCGTGGCTGCATGCCAAGCTCGTGCTCGTCGTCCTGCTGAGCGGTTTCCAGGGGGCGCTGGGGCGCTGGGTGCGCGACTTCGCGCAGGACCGGAACACCCGGCCGGCGCGATTCTACCGCATTGCCAACGAGGTCCCGACGGTCTTTCTCATTGGCATCGTGCTGATCGTGGTGCTGAAGCCATTCTGACGGAAAATGTTGCGCGGCCTTCTTTTCTCTCGCTTTTGCATCTGGTATAGAGGCTTGTAATTCCCTATCGGCTCAGAGCCGCTCAGGCTCATGAGTTGGTCGCCGACGTCCCGCATCAAGGGGCAAGGCAGACCACCCGTGGCAATTGCCCACGATCTTCGAAACCCCCCACCTTCCGGCCGCGGCATCCGCATCCCGCCTCACCGCCGTGGCCATCCGGAGCATTCCATGACGGAAATGAAGCTCGAAGACCTCAAGCTCAAGTCTCCTGCGGAGCTTTTGAGCTTTGCGGAGGAGCACGGCGTCGAGAACGGCAGCACCATGCGCAAGCAGGAGCTGATGTTCGCGACCCTGAAGCAACTTGCCGCCCAAGAGGTCGAAATCGTCGGCACCGGTGTGGTCGAGGTGCTGCAGGACGGCTTCGGCTTCCTGCGCTCGCCCGACGCCAATTATCTCCCCGGCCCCGACGACATCTATGTCTCGCCCTCCCAGATCCGCCGCTTCGCTCTCAGGTCCGGCGATACGGTCGAGGGTGTCATCCGCTCGCCCAAGGAGGGAGAGCGCTACTTCGCGCTGCTGAAAGTCTCGAAGATCAACTTCGAGGACCCCGAGGCGACGAAGCACAAGATCAACTTCGACAACCTCACGCCGCTTTATCCCACGCAGTGGCTGAAGCTCGAGACCGAGGATCCGACGGTCAAGGATCTGTCGCCGCGTGTCATCGACATCGTCGCCCCGCTCGGCAAGGGCCAGCGCGCGCTGATCGTCGCGCCGCCGCGCACCGGCAAGACGGTGCTGCTGCAGAACATCGCCCACTCCATCACCACCAATCACCCCGAGTGCTACCTCATCGTGCTGCTCATCGACGAGCGCCCGGAAGAGGTGACCGACATGCAGCGCTCGGTGAAGGGCGAGGTGATCTCCTCCACCTTCGACGAGCCGCCGTCCCGGCACGTTCAGGTTTCCGAGATGGTGATCGAGAAGGCCAAGCGCCTCGTCGAGCATAAGCGCGACGTGGTCATCCTGCTCGATTCGATCACGCGCCTCGGCCGCGCCTACAACACGGTCGTGCCGTCCTCCGGCAAGGTGCTGACCGGCGGCGTCGACTCCAACGCCCTGCAGCGTCCGAAGCGCTTCTTCGGTGCGGCCCGCAACATCGAGGAAGGCGGCTCGCTAACCATCATCGCGACGGCGCTCATCGATACCGGCTCGCGCATGGACGAGGTCATCTTCGAGGAGTTCAAGGGCACCGGTAACTCGGAAATCATTCTCGACCGCAAGGTCTCCGACAAGCGCGTGTTCCCCGCCATCGACGTGGCGCGCTCGGGCACCCGCAAGGAGGACCTGCTGGTGCCGAAGGACCAGCTCAAGAAGGTCTACGTCCTGCGCCGCATCCTCAACCCGATGGGCACCCAGGACGGCATCGAGTTCCTCATCGACAAGCTGCGCTCGACCAAGACCAACGGCGAGTTCTTCCAGTCGATGAACACCTGATCGCGCACCTCGCGCGCTTTCACATGAAACATAAAGGGCCGCAGCGATGCGGCCCTTTTTTTGTCCTGTTCCCCGCAGGACAGCGCGCGTGTTCCAGCGCTTGCACATTGGAGGCCCATCTCCCGAAACCAAACATCGGAGGACGTCCGTGGGTCTCAGAAATATCTTCGACGGCTTGTACGTCGACCAACTCATCCAGAAGAACGAGCGCGGCGAGTCGGTGATCTACCCGCACGGTCTTGCCGGTCACGGCTACGTGTTGCCGCCCGAGCGCGTAGAGGCCGTGCGCACCAAGATGCGTCGCCTCATGTTGCTGGCGGTGGCGACGGGCCTGGTCGGCAGTTTCGTCGTGCTGCGCATCTACGCGGCTGGCGGCCACGTCTCGCCCGCAACCTGGGTGCTCGGCGCCGGCGGCTCGGTGCTGGCCTTGGCGGCTGTCATTGCCATGCAGCTTCGCCTCGCGTCCGGGCTGAAGAAGTCGGCGACCGAGCAGCGACGCCCTTCCATCGGCGTCTTCATGCGCAATGCGCGCATGGCGCGGCCGCTTTGGAGCCTGTGGGGTGAGGTCGCGCTCGGCGCCGTCGTGCTCGTGCCCGGAATGCAAGATCTCATCGCTGCGCTCAACACCGCGGATCCGACAGGCATCGGCCAGAACGCGCTGATCGTCTTCATCGGCGGCTATATCCTATGGGACGGCGCCATCGGCATCCTGCAGCGTCGCGGAGGGCGGGTGAGCTAGTACCGCCGCACGCCGCCGTTCCACGGCGTCTGCTGCGGGCCGTCGCCCTCGCGCATCAGGTAGGCGCCGACGTCGCCGGCTGGCTGCCCCGCATAGCGCTGCTCGGACCGGCGCATGTCCGCCAATGCCGCGTCGTCGTCCTGGTAGCCCTGATGGCGCGCGGCGGCCTCTGCCGACCACGGCGCCGGCTTGCACGTGCAGCCCTGCACCAGCGTCTTGCGGTAGAGGAAAGCGTTGGGCATCTGCGCGTAGGGGCGGCCGCCCATATCGACCATCGTCTCTACGCTGCCGCCGCTGAGCGGATAGTAGTAGAGCTGCGCTTCGCCGTCGCAGCGGGCCTGGCACGTGCGCGCATCCTGATACAGCCGCTCGCGGCCGACGTTGTCGCCGATGGGGAAATAGAAGCCGTCGCACGTGCGCACGCACAGCGACCTGTAGCGCGCGTTGTCCTGCGGCCAACCATAGCTGTTGTAGCCGGAGCCGTAGTCGAGCCGCTGGCCGCCGTAGCCGAAGTTATAGGTCGGCGGCGGGATGGCCCTCTCGACCTCGCGCGTCGTTGCCCTGCCCCACCCGAGGAGGCGGGAGAAGAAGCCCTCGGCGGATGCCGGCTCGAACGCTGCCACGGAGACGGCAAAGGCGCCGAGGGCGATTACGCCAGCACGAGATGCACGCATGGGCACCGGGACGCTCCGCAACTGAACACGGCACGCAGCATCCATCGAACATGGCAAATAAAGTCTCAACGCCGCGCAAAAAGTGAGACGGGATCAGATGGCCAGGATCACCTTGCCGACGGCCGCGCGGTTATCGATGACGGCCAGCGCGGTGCGGATCTCGTCGAGCGGATAGGTGGCGTGGATGCGCGGGTTGAGCTTGCCCGCCGCCACCCAGTCGAGCGCCTGGCGCATGTTGGCGCGATGGCCGGCGGGATCGCGCTTCACGGCCTCTCCCCAGAAGACGCCCATCGCATCGCAGCCTTTCAGCAGGAGCAGGTTGAGCGGCACTTTCGGGATGTCGCCCGACGCGAAGCCGACGACGAGAAAGCGCCCCTGCCATGCGGTTGCGCGCAGCGCTGCCTCGGAGGAATCGCCGCCGACGCAGTCGTAGACGACGTCGACGCCTTTGCCGCCGGTCAGCGCGCGCAGGCCGTCCTTGAGGTCGGCGCTGCCGTAGTTGACGGCTTCGTCGGCGCCGTGCGCGCGGCAGACCGCGAGCTTCTCCGCCGACGAGGCGACGGCGATGACCCGTGCGCCCATGAGCTTGGCGATCTCGACCGCCGCAAGGCCGGCGCCGCCCGCCGCCCCCAGCACGGCGACGGTCTCGCCGGGCTGCAGGCGGGCGCGGTCCTTCAGGCCGTGGATTGCCGTGCCGTAGGTGACGGATACGCCGGCGGCGACGATGTCGCTCACGCCGTCGGGCACGGACACGACCGCCTCGGCCTTGGCGACGACCTGCTCGCGGGCTCCGCCCCAGCCGAGGTACGCCATCACCCGGTCGCCGACCGCGAAGCCGGACACGCCGGCGCCGAGCGCGGCGACCGTGCCGGCGACCTCAGCGGAGGGTGAGAACGGCAGCTCCGGCTGCGCCTGGTACTTGCCGCGGGTAATGAGCGTGTCGAAGAAGTTGAGCGCCGCGGCCTTCACGGCGATCAGCACCTCGCCGGGCGCGGGCGCGGGCGGCGCGATGTCCTCGACGACGAGCGCCTCCGGCCCCTCGAGGCTCTTGCAAAGCGCCGCTTTCATGTAAAACCTCCCGCCGGCGAGACAATTTCCGTTTCGACGCCCTTCGATCATGCCCCGCGCCGTACTGCAAGCGGCCTTGGAAGCCACGATGACCGACCGATCGTCCAGCAACTGGCCCCCCGCGCCGCGCGGCTACTTCGCCATCGGCGCCGAGCGCATGTCGAAGTCGTTGAACCTCGGCAACCTGATGCGCTCCGCGCACGGCTTCGGCGCCAGCTTCACGTTTACCGTCGGCGCCACGTACCGCGCCCTCGAAGCGTTTGCGGACACATCGAAAAGCCAGCTCCACCTGCCGCACTACAACTGGTCGTCGATCGCCGAGATGGAGTTGCCGCACGGCTGCAAGCTGGTCGGCGTGGAGCTGATCGACGGGGCGGTGGATCTGCCGAGCTTCCGGCACCCGCTGCGCGCCGCTTACGTGCTCGGACCCGAGCAGGGATCGCTTTCAGACGCGCTCTTAGCCAGATGCGATCATGTGGTTCGTATCCCTACGAAATTCTGCATCAACGTGGCCATGGCCGGCGCCATCGTAATGTACGATCGCACACGCTCGATGGCGCGCTTTGCCGACCGCCCGGTGCGCGAGGGCGGACCGCACCCCGCGCGGAGCACGAGAAGCGGGGGGAAGATGGGCTAGAAGGGATGACATCCCCCCTTGCGGGTGCCTATGCTGCCCTAAATCATGCCTTGATTGGGGAGGGGACCCTCATGCGCACAACACTGGCGTCGGCCACCTTGAGCTTCGCATTGACCGCGGCGGCGGCGGCGCAGACCGTCGATCTGGTGGAGAAGCAGGGCAACTGGAGTCTCTACGCCGACACGGCGAGCCCGAAGGCGGTCTGCTTCATCGCCGCGCAGCCGCAGGCAGTCGAGCCGCTGGGCGCCAATCGCGGCCCGATCTTCTTCTACATCTCCGCCTGGCCCAAGGAGGGCGTGAAGGCCGAGCCGAGCATCAAGGTCGGCTACCCGGTGAAGCCAGACGCGGACATGAGCGTCACGGTCGGCACCGATACCTTCAAGCTGTTCGTCAAGGGCGAGCGCGGCTTCGTCGCCGATCCGAACGAGGAGGCGAAGCTCATCGAGGCCCTGAAGAAGGGCACCAACGCTTTCGTCAAAGCCACCTCGGCCCGCGGCACGGCGACGACCGACACCTACTCGCTGTCGGGCATCAGCGCCGCGCTCGACAAGCTCGCGGCCACCTGCTCCGGCTAAGCGGCGCAGCATCGGTTAGTCACCGGCCCGATCACTGTTCCACGTGGAACAGACCGCGACGCCGCTTGGGACTCACATGCTCGTCATTCCTGGCGAGGAGACACCCATGGGCCTCAAGAGCATTTTCGACGCCGTCTATATCGACTCCCTCATCCAGCAGGACGATAGCGGCCAGACCATCATCTACCCGCACGGCATGCTCGGCCGCGGCTACATCGTGCCGGCGGAGCGCGAGCCGATATTGCGCCGTCGCCTGCGCATGGTGATGGCGGTGGCGCTCGTCATCGGCATCTCGCTCGGGATGTTGCTTCTGCACGCCATCGACGCAAAGGGCGCGGTCGGCCCGCGCGGCTGGGCGGCGCTCTCGGTGATGGCGCTGCTGCTCTTCGCCGGACTGCGCTACGTCCAGGGCCGTCTCGCGCGCGGGCTCGAGCCGTTGGCAAGCGCGCGCGTCTCGCGCAGCGAGTGGCTGCGGCGCGCCCGCCGTGCGCGTCCCGTTTGGACCTATTGGTTGAGCATCGCCGCCGGCGCACTGATGGGCATCGCGTCGGTGGCGGCCATCGCCCTCGGCATCAGCGACGGCGACAAATTGGTCGCCGTCAGCGGCATCGTCATGATCGGGATCAGCGTCTTCGCCGCTTGGGACGGCTGGAAGGGCGTCAAGGAGAGGCGAGCCGCGGAATGACCTACTCCGCGGCGTCGACGATGCGGCGCGCCTCCTGCGCCGGGGTCAACGGCTCCTCGACCGGCGCCTTCGCCTTGTAGCGCTCGGGCTCGCCGGCGCCCGGCTTGTAATAGAGCGGCAGCAGGAACTGCTCGATGTACCCCTTGGGGAAGTTGGGCAGCTCGTCGACGCCCATGTCCTTGGCCGTGATCGGCCGCGGCGGGGTCTCATGGAAGGTGCCGAGCAGCCGGTCCCAGATCGTGAACAGCAGACCGAAATTGCAATCGCCCTCGGTGCCCCAGTTCACGTGATGCAGATGGTGGATGCGGCCGATGGAAAGGTGCTTCTGCAGCGGTCCGAGCCGCGCATCGACGTTCGAGTGCTGCACGATCAGCGTGATCGAGATCATGAAGCCGAGCACCACCGCCACCGGCACCGGCATGCCCATGATGACGAGCGGCGCGTTGGCGACGACCATGTCGATGACCTGGTGCAGCGGATGCCGCAGCACGCCGTTGAAGCCGTAGAGCCGTCCGACGCCATGATGCACCGCGTGCAGCCGCCACAGCGGCGCATATCGATGCGAGAGATAGTGCATGGCCATGAAGGCGAAGTCGGAGATGACGAACGCCATCAGCACCTGGCCCCACATCGGCCACTGCGTCGGCCACAGGCCCTGGAACGGGAACAGCCAGCAGATGACCGGGATCAGCACTACGCCGGTGATCGACTGATATTCGTAGACGATGACGTGGAAGATGTTCGTCGCCGTGTCGCCGTGCTCGTCGTGGTCGTTCCACTCGTCGAAGAACGGCGCGATCTTCTCGGACGCGAAGGCCGCGGCGTACGCGACGCCGAGCAGCGGGGCGAGCAGCAGGTAAGCCCAGGTGTGCCCCTGCGCGACGACGAGCTCCGCCACGATCAGGTAGGCCGCGCCAACGAGGCCGAGCATCATGAAGGGAGCGTAGCCGTAGCGCACGATCGCGCGTAGTGCTGACATCAACTGTCTCCGAATCGAGGGCGAGGGCGGCGATAGTTCAGGCATCAGCTTGCAGGGTCAGGTGGCGTTCGTTCCCGCCGATGGCAACCGGCTGGCTCTTGCCTGCATCAGGATGGCGCCTCACGCGTATTGAGCTTCTTTACAGACTACGTTGTTGCCTGAGCACCTCGTCGAACTCGGACGGGTCGGTCAGGGGTTGCGAGCATTGCGGACCAAGGCACGCGTAAGCTGTCGCACGCCGGTTAACGGCGCTTTTATCGCGAAGGCCGGGCAACGCGGCTCCATTCGCGTTGTCATCCAAAGCGTACTGCAGCGCGCCGGGCAAAGAAATACTTCTGATGACCTTCATCAGCGCTTGCCCGCCATCGAGTTGCTGACCCGCAATTACGATCTGTTGGGGCGCCAGCAAGTCGAATGTGCTCGCCAGGAGACCAGTATGTGCGACAATATTGCGCCCCAGCTCCGGTGCGAATGACGCCAGCAAGCTCGCGGCGCGGTCGAGATAGCCGCTGTCGGCGCTGAGAGTCGCCAGCGCGACGAGGTTGGCGAGCATGATCGCGTTGCCGTTGGGCGTTGCGTCGTCCGCGCCCGGACGCAGGCGAACGATGACGTCCGTGGTGTCGTCGGCGGAGGTTGCATATCCGCCTTCGCCGCTGATCCAGTAGTGCCGCGCAAGCACCTCCGTCCATGCCGTGGCGCGCGCGAAATAGCGATCCTCGCCGGTGGCCTCGAACAGCCGCAGCGCGCCCCAGATCATGTTGGCGTAGTCGCTCGCGGTAGCCGGAGCCTTGGCGCGGCCATCGCGATAGCTGTGCCACAGCCGGTCGCCGTCGCTCATCCTCGTTGCAACGAAGTCGAAGGCGCGCTGGGCGAGCGACAGCCACTGCGGGCGTTCGAACACCGTCGCGGCGCGCGCCAGGGCGGCGATCATCAACCCGTTCCAGTCGGCGAGCACCTTGTCGTCCCACCCGGGTCGCAGACGCTTGTCGCGGGCGGCGAGAAGCTTGGAGCGCAGCTTGGCGAGACGCTGCTCCTGCGCTCCGTCGCGCAGCGCCAGGCTGCCGAGCCGGTTGAGGATGCTGTGGCCTTCCCAGTTGCCGTTGGCTGTCACATCGTAGACGGAGGCGAAGTAGCGGCCGTCCTCCTCGCCGAGGACGCCGACGATCTCATCCAGCGTCCAGACGTAGAACTTGCCTTCCTCGCCCTCGGAGTCGGCGTCGAGCGAGGCCGCGAAGCCGCCGCCAGTGGCGATCATCTCGCGCTCGAGCCAATCGACCGTCTCGGCGACGCGGGCGCGATACAGCGGCGAGCCGGTCTCGCGATAGACCTCGGTCATCAGCTCGATCAGCAGCGCGTTGTCGTAGAGCATCTTCTCGAAGTGCGGCACCAGCCAGAGCTCGTCCACCGAGTAGCGCGCGAAGCCGCCGCCGAGGTGATCGTAGATGCCACCCTGGCAGATGTTGTCGAGCGTGCGGATAACCGCGTCGCGTGCCGGCTGGTGATCGTAGCGAATGCCGCCACGCCACAGCAGCCAGAAGAAGCTCCACTGCGGAAACTTCGGCGCTCCCTGGATGCCGCCATGCACGGGATCGACGGCGGTGGCAAGACGCGTCGTGACATCCTTCAGCAGGCGGTCGTCGACGGTGGGAGCCTCGCTGCCGCCGCGCGGCTCGGAGAGCGCGTGCGTCAGCGCTTGGGCGCTGTCGGCCACCTTCTCGGGCTCCTCGCGGAACACGCCGGCGACGCGCTGCAGCACGTCCGTAAACGCGGGGCGTCCATAGCGCGAGCTGTTGGGGAAGTAGGTGCCGCCCCAGACGGGCCGCGCGTCCTGGTCGAGGAACATCGTCAGCGGCCAGCCGCCCTGCTGCCCCAGCGCGTGCAGCGCGCCCATGTAGATGGCGTCGATGTCGGGCCGCTCCTCGCGGTCGACCTTGATGTTGACGAACAGGTCGTTCATCACCGCCGCCGTCGCTTCATCCTCGAAGCTCTCGTGCGCCATGACGTGGCACCAGTGGCAGGCCGCGTAGCCGACCGACAGCAGGATCGGCTTGCCGGTGCGCTTTGCTTCCGCCAGCGCGTCGGGACCCCACGCCCACCAGTGGACAGGGTTGTCCTTGTGCTGCAGGAGATAGGGGCTCGTCTCTTGGCCGAGGCGGTTTTCGCTCATGGGGATTCGCTGCTGCCGGACGGGGTGGTGGCATGCCGTAACATGGGGCCTTAACGCGGCAACTGCTAGTTCACGTCATGACTGAGCCAACGACAATTTTTGCCCTTTCGAGCGCCCCGGGCCGCGCGGGCGTCGCCGTCATGCGCATCAGCGGTCCGCGCGCCGGCGACGTGCTCGACGCCATGGCCCCGCCGCGTCCGGCCAGCCGCTACGCCGCGCTGCGCCGCGTGCGCGATGCCGCTTCCGGCGAGATCCTCGACGAGGCCCTGGTGCTGTGGCTGGAGGCACCGCGCACCGAGACCGGCGAGGACATGGCCGAGCTGCACCTCCACGGCAGCTCGGCCGTCGTCAAGGCGGTGCTCGCAGCCCTCGGCGGCTGCGCGGGGTGCCGGCTGGCGGAGCCCGGCGAGTTTGCCCGCCGCGCCTTTCACAACGGCAAGCTCGACCTGGCGCAGGTGGAGGGCCTGGCCGATCTCATCGATGCGGAGACAGAGGCTCAGCGGCGGCAGGCCCTGGCGCAGGCGCGCGGTGCGCTGTCGGCGATCTACGAGGGCTGGCGTCGGCAGCTGCTGGCGGCGAGCGCCCTGGTGGAGGCGGCTATCGATTTCAGCGACGAGGGCGACGTGGCCGACGACGCGGTGGCGCAGGCCGATGGCATCGTGCGGGCGCTCGCGGAAGCCATCGCCGCGCACCTCGACGACGGCCATCGCGGCGAGATCCTGCGCGACGGCTTCCGCGTCGTGCTCGCGGGGCCGCCCAACGCCGGCAAGTCGAGCCTCCTCAATGCGCTCGCCCGGCGCGATGCGGCGATCGTCTCAGCGGAAGCCGGCACCACGCGCGACGTGCTGGAGGTGCGGCTCGATCTCGGCGGCGTCCCGGTGATCGCCAGCGACACGGCCGGGATCCGCGAGGCCGAAGGCGCCGTCGAGCAGGAAGGGGTGCGGCGGGCGCTGGCGCATGCGCGCGAGGCGGACCTCATCCTCTGGCTCAACGATGCGGCCGCCGCACCGGTGGCGCCGCCGCCGGAGATCGCCGCGCGCGGGGACAAGTATTTTCAGCCAGTCGCCAGCAAAATAGATATCCCCGGGGCCGGGATTGCCCCCGATGGTCTCGCTGTCTCGGCGCACACGCGGGCTGGGTTGGACGGCCTCGTCGCCCGCATCGCCGCCCTGGCGCGCGAGCGTGTCGGCAGCGGCGAGGGACCGGCGATCACGCGTGAGCGGCATCGCCAGCAGCTCATGTCGTGTATGAACGCACTTCAAGCGTACATGCACGGGTTCATGAACGGGCATGAACTGCGTGCCGAGGACCTGCGCACGGCCGCCAGCGCGCTGGGGCGGATCACCGGCCGGATCGACGTCGAGGATGTGCTGGGCGAGATTTTCGGCCGCTTCTGCATCGGCAAGTGAGCGGTGCGTTTCACGTGAAACGCCCTGTTAACCACCCCGGAGCCTTTGATCTGCGCTCGCCGAGCGGCTAGTTTCGGCGCCCCGCAGCCTGGAATCTCCGATGTCAGACGCCAAGTTCGACGTGATCGTAGTGGGTGGCGGCCATGCCGGCTGCGAGGCCGCGGCCGCCGCTGCCCGCATGGGCGCGCGCACGGCCCTGATCACCCATACCTTCGCAACCGTCGGCGAGATGTCGTGCAATCCCGCCATCGGCGGCCTCGGCAAGGGGCATCTGGTGCGCGAGGTCGATGCCCTGGACGGCCTCATGGGCCACGTCGCCGATGCCGCCGGCATCCAGTTTCGCCTGCTCAACCGGTCCAAGGGTCCGGCGGTGCAGGGCCCGCGGACGCAGGCCGACCGCAAACTGTACCGGCAGGCCATGCAGGCGGCCATCGCCGCCATGCCGGGCCTGACGGTCGTCGAAGGCGGTGTCGAGGACCTGCTCGTCCGAGACGGAAGGGTCGTCGGCGTCGCCACCGGTGACGGCCGCGAGCTCGCCGCCGGCGCCGTCGTTCTGACGACCGGCACCTTCCTCAACGGCCTCATCCACCTGGGCGAGCAGCAAATCCCAGCCGGCCGCGCCGGAGAGGCGCCCGCCCGCCGGCTGTCCGAACGCCTCTATGAGTTGGGGCTGCAACTTGGTCGTCTCAAGACCGGCACCCCGGCCCGCCTGTCGCGCGCCTCGATAGACTGGGATGCCCTGGAGCAGCAGGCGGCCGACGATCCGCCGGTGCCGTTCTCGTTCCTCACCGAGCGCATCGAGACGCCCCAGGTGACGTGCGCCATCACCCGCACCACCGAGGCGGCGCACGCGATCATCCGCGCCAACCTCGCCCGCTCGGCCATGTATTCCGGGCAAATCTCGTCGACCGGACCGCGCTATTGCCCCTCCATCGAGGACAAGGTCGTCCGCTTTGCCGGCCGCGAGACGCACCAGGTGTTCCTCGAGCCGGAGGGCCTGGACGACGACACCGTCTACCCCAACGGCATCTCCACCTCGCTGCCGGCCGACGTGCAGGAGGCTTTCATCCGCACGATGCCGGGGCTGGAGCGCGCCGTCATCAAGCGCCCCGGCTATGCGATCGAATACGACTACGTGGACCCGCGCGAGCTGACGGCCGCCTTGCAGGTGAAGCGCCTCCCCGGCCTTTTCCTGGCGGGGCAGATCAACGGCACAACCGGCTACGAGGAAGCGGCGGCCCAGGGCCTGGCGGCGGGCATCAACGCGGCGCGGCTGGCGGGCGGCGGCGTGGCGGACTTCGTCGTCTCGCGCGCCGACGGCTATCTCGGGGTGATGATCGACGACCTCGTGACCCGCGGCGTCACCGAGCCCTACCGCATGTTCACCTCCCGCGCCGAGTACCGCCTGCGGCTGCGCGCCGACAACGCCGACCAGCGGCTGACCCCCCTCGGCATCGGGCTTGGTTGTGTTGGGGAAGCAAGGCGAGTGGCGTTCGAGGCCAAGGCAAGCGCCCTCACGGGGGCTGCCGCGCTGTTGCGTGGGCTGTCCCTCACCCCCACCGAAGCGGCCCGGCACGGGCTCGAGGTCAACCGGGACGGACGCCGGCGCTCCGCGTTCGATCTGCTGGCGCTCCCGGGCGTCGATCTCGTCCGGCTGGCGGCCATATGGCCGGAAATTGGGGCCATCGACCACCGGATCGCGGCGCAGGTCGCCGTCGATGCCCGCTACGCCTCCTATATCGAGCGGCAGGAGCTGGATGTCGCCGCCCTGCGCAAGGACGAGGCACTGGCCATCCCGCCTGGCCTCGACTACGCGGCCCTGGCCGGCCTCTCGACCGAGGTCCGCCAGAAGCTCGACCGCCATCGGCCTTCGACCCTCGCCCAGGCGGCGCGGATCGACGGCATGACGCCCGCGGCGCTGCTGCTGATACTGGCCCATCTCAAGGCCGCGCCTGCACGGAAGTCCGCCTGATGGGCCGTCGCGAGGCTGCCCCGCCGCAAACGCCCGAGGAATTTGCGCGAGCTTTCGGTGTTTCACGTGAAACGATTGATAAACTAATGGCTTATGAGGGCCTGCTGCGGCAGTGGCAGAAGACCATAAATCTGGTCGCCCCGAGCACGCTGGACAGCATCTGGTCGCGCCATTTCGCCGACTCCGCTCAGCTTCTGGCCTTGGCGCCCCCTGGCGCCAGGCAATGGCTCGATCTCGGATCGGGGGCCGGCTTCCCCGGCCTGGTGCTGGCAATCATCCTCGCGGAGCGCGAAGGGTCTAAGGTGACCCTCGTCGAAAGCGACACGCGCAAGGCGGCCTTCCTCGGCGAGGTGGCGCGGCGCACTGGAGCACCTGTGGACATCCGCCCGGAGCGAATCGAAAAGATCGCGACTCAAACTAAGGTTGGCGCAGTCGACGTGATCACCGCACGCGCGTTGGCGCCCTTGCCGCGTCTACTCGAGCTGGCAGCCCCGGCCTTCTCCGCCCAGACCACCGGGCTGTTCCTGAAGGGCCGCGAGGCCGAGGCGGAGGTTGCCGCGGCCAGGGAGCGGTGGGCGTTCGAAAGTACGCTGCAGCCCAGCCTCTCAGACGCCGGCGGCCGAGTTGTCGTGGTCCGCGCGCTGGAGGCCAAAACGGAGGTTCGAGGGCGATGAGCGCGACAAGACCGGGCGAGGCCCGGACGCTGGCGATTGCCAATCAGAAGGGCGGTGTGGGCAAGACCACGACCGCCATCAATCTCGGGACGGCGCTCGCTTCGATCGGCGAGCGGGTGCTGGTCATCGACCTCGACCCGCAGGGCAACGCGTCGACGGGGCTCGGCATCGACATCGAGGCGCGGCCGCGCACATCCTACGACGTGCTGACGGGCGGCGCGGGCCTCATCGAGTGCGCGCTGCCGGCTGCCATTCCGGGTCTCTACGTCGTACCGGCCAACAACGATCTCGTCGGCATCGAATCGGAGCTGACCGATTCCAACCGGCCTTTCCGGCTTCGCGACGCCGTCGCGGCATTGGCGGCGCGCCAGCGCGGCTTGCCGGAGGATCAACGTTTCAACTACGTGCTGATCGATTGCCCGCCGTCGCTGAACCTCTTGACGCTCAACGCCCTGTCGGCAGCCAACGCCGTGCTCGTGCCGGTGCAGTGCGAGTTCTTCGCGCTGGAAGGCATCTCGCAGCTCAAGGAATCGATCGACCAGATCCGCGCCACGCTCAACCCGGCGCTGGAGATCCAGGGCGTCGTGCTGACCATGCACGACGCGCGCACGTCGCTCTCGCGCGAGGTGGCCGAGAACGTCCGCGCGTTCTTCGGACCGAAGGTCTACGAGACGATCATCCCGCGCAACACGCGCGTTGCCGAGGCGCCGTCGCACGGCAAGCCCATCCTGCTCTACGACTTCGACTGCGCCGGCAGCCAAGCGTACATCAAGCTCGCGACCGAGATCATCGAGCGCGAGCGCCGCAACCAGGCCGCCTGATAACATCGCCCAAGAGGGACCATGAACGCACCATTGCAGAAGAGCCGCCTCGGCCGCGGACTTGCCTCGCTGATCGGCGAGCCGATGCCGGGCGGGCGCCCGCACCTGCCGCCCGAGGGTGAGCAGCGCATGGTGCCGACGGCCGACGTGCGGCCGAGCCGGCTCAACCCGCGCAAGGACTTCCGCGAGGAGGACCTGGCGGAGCTCGCCGAGTCGATCCGCTCCAAGGGCCTGGTGCAGCCGATCATCGTGCGCCCTACGGACGCCGGCGGCTACGAGATCGTTGCCGGTGAGCGCCGCTGGCGTGCCGCCCAGAAGGCCGGGCTGCATACGGTGCCGGTCATCGCCCGCGACCTCGACGACAAAGAGGTGCTCGAGCTCGCGATCATCGAGAACGTGCAGCGCGCCGACCTCAACGCCATCGAGGAAGCGGCCGGCTATCGCGAGCTGATCGAGCGGTTCGACTACAGCCAGGAGCAGCTTTCGGAGATCATCGGCAAGTCGCGCAGCCATGTCGCCAACACGCTGCGTCTCCTGAAGCTGCCCGACGGCGTGCAGACCATGGTGCAGGATGGCCGCCTCACGGCCGGTCACGCCCGCGCACTCATCGGCCGCGAGGATGCGGAGAACCTGGCGCAGCGCATCTTCGACCAGGGCCTCAACGTGCGCGAGGTCGAGGCCATGGTGCAGGTCGCCGAGACCGCTGGGGTGGCGCCCTCGTCGCGCACGCCGCGCGAGAAGGATCCCGACACCAAGGCGTTCGAGCGCGAGCTGTCGAGCCTTCTCGACCTCAAGGTCGAGATCAAGCGTGGCTCCGGCGAGAGCGGCAACCTGATCATCAAGTTCGGCAACTTCGATCAGCTCGACTACATTCGCCAGCGCCTCGGCGGCTGATCGGCGCTCGCTTGACGCAGCCGCTGCGTTGCTGCATGTGCCGGACGCGATAAGTCTTTGCGTCCGTTGAGGATCGCCCCATGAGCACACCATGAGCGACGTGCTGCTGCAACTTGCGGCTACCATCAGGGCGCGGCGGGAAGCCCCTGCCGACGGCTCATACACGCGTCAGCTTCTCGACGCCGGCGTCGCACGTTGCGCCAAGAAATTCGGCGAGGAGGCCGTCGAGACCGTCATCGCCGCGACCGCGGAGGACGACGAGGCGCTGAAGGGCGAGGCGGCCGATCTCATCTACCATCTGCTGGTGCTGCTCGAGTGCAGAGGCATAGCCGCGGAGGACGTTCTCGCCGTGCTGGAGCGGCGCATGGGCACGTCGGGCCTGAAAGAGAAGGCGGAGCGCGCTAAGCGCTGATATGATCGGGGAAATCCGGCGCTCGGCACCTACTCGCATGTCCTACCCGGCAAACCTGGAGTTCTCTCCCTACCGCTACTTCGATCGCGAGGAGTGGGCACGCCTGCGCGCCGACACGCCGATGACCCTGAAGGAAAGCGAGCTCGAGCAGCTTTCCGGTCTCATCGAGGAGCTGTCGGTCGAGGAGGTGGAGCAGATCTACCTGCCCATGTCGCGCCTGCTCAATCTCTACGTGGCGGCGGCGCAGCAGCTCCATTCCGTATCCTCGAAGTTTCTCGGTCGCACCGACGGCAAGGTGCCCTTCATCATCGGTGTCGGCGGCTCCGTGGCCGTCGGTAAGAGCACCACGGCGCGCGTATTGAAGGCGCTGCTGGCGCGCTGGCCCGATCATCCCCGCGTCGATCAGATCACGACCGACGGCTTCCTCTGGCCGAACGCCGAGCTCGAGCGCCGCCAGATCATGAACCGCAAGGGCTTCCCGGAGAGCTTCGACACGGCGCGCCTGTTGAACTTTCTTGCTAATGTCAAATCGGGCATGAAACGCGTGGAGGCGCCGGTCTACTCGCATTTCCACTACGACATCCTCCCCGACCAGAAGGCGGTGGTCGAGAATCCGGACATCCTCATCGTCGAGGGCCTCAACGTGCTGCAGCCGGCGCGCATGCCGCGCGGCGGGGAGGCCATTCCGTTCGTCTCGGACTTCTTCGATTTCTCGATCTACCTCGATGCCGAGCCCGAGGTGATCGGCGAGTGGTACCTCGCCCGCTTCATGCGCCTGCGCAACACCGCCTTCCGCGACCCGGCCGCCTATTTCCACCAGTACGCCTCCTTGACGCCGGACGCCGCCGTGGTGCGCGCCCAGGAGATCTGGCGCACCATCAATCTCAAGAATCTCGAAGAGAACATTCTGCCGACGCGGCAGCGCGCGCACCTCATCCTGCGCAAGGCGGCCGACCATCACGTGGAGCAGGTGGCGCTGCGCAAGCTCTGATCGGGCCGCACAGAAAAAAGGACCGCCTTGGGGAGGCGGCCCGTCAAGTGACGCGCTCTAGCTCTAGGGTTCAAGTGCAGGAGATGCCGCTCAATGAATGCGCGGCTTCGGCGGTTTTCGCGGTTTCGATACCGCGACGATGAAAGCGCCGTATGCGAGCTGATTTCGCATGGCGATCTCGACCGCCGGCAATTGCAGCCAGTGCCGGGCCAGCACTGCATGCTGCTCGATCGCCGTCGTTAGCGCCCATAGCCCAAACTCACACAAGACAGCCGGCAGCGGCGATGGCAGCAGCGGCACTGACGGGGCGGTCGCGACAGCGATGTCGGTGGCCGGCGGTGCCATCGGCACGGCCGGTGCATTGGAGCGGACGCCTTCGGGGCGCCGGTGCGTTGTGGCCCGGACGCGGCCGGCACGGCCCGGCGTGCGCTGGCCGTCGCGAGCGCGGTGGCGGGCGTTGGCCAACAGGCGCGTCTGATCCATGCGGAATTTGTCGCGCAGCCGGCGGATGACCGATGGATCCTCGACGCCGAGCGAGCGGATGGCGGTGGTGGGTTTCAGGGCGGGATTGGCGGCGAGCAGGGCGGCGATGTCCTCGAGACGCCGGCTGTCGTCGAGGCCGGTGCCCCTCGGACGCCCGTAACGCGGCTGCATGATCGGCATGCAATCGGTTCCCATGACCTTCAATCGAGCACCATCGTTCGACCTGTGAATCGGTACGAATCTCTGCTGGCGATTATGTTGGCGTGTCAGGGCGTTGCTAGGGAGAATAAATGTCTTGTAGCAGCGAGGCGGTGCAATCGGCCGTTGTTGTGGCGGAATTGCACCCTCGCTTGCATCTCGAACTGATCCGAGCCTGCCGCCGCCGCGCCTCAGGAGGCCGCGAGGCCTTCCTGCCGCGCAATGGTGGCCAGCGGCCGCTCCGGCCGTGCTCCGAGATGGCTGATCACCTCGGCGGCGGCCAGGCTGCCGAGGCGGCCGCAGTCGGCGAGGTTCAGGTTGCGCGTATAGCCGTAGAGGAACCCCGCGGCGTAGAGGTCGCCGGCACCCGTCGCGTCGACGACCCTGTCGACGCGCACCGGCCGTACTTGCACGGTGTCATTCGCCGTCACGATGAGCGAGCCGGCCTCGGAGCGCGTCAGCACCGCGACGTCGCACGCGCCGCGCACCGCCGACACCGCCTCCTCGAAGCTGTTCACCTCGTAGAGGGCGGTGATCTCCTTCTCGTTGGCGAAGAGGATGTTGGTGCCGCTGCCGATCAGCGTGCGGAAGTCGGCGCGGTGACGGTCGACGCAGAACGCGTCGGAGAGCGACAGCGCGGTCTTGCGGCCGGCGCGCGTGGCGATCTCCGCCGCGGCGTAGTAGGCGGCCTTCGCCTCCGGCTTGTCGAACAGATAGCCTTCCAGATAGGTGACCTTCGCGGCGGCGATCATCGCCGCGTCCACCTCGGCGACGCCCAGCTCGGTGCTGGCGCCCAGGAACGTGTTCATCGTCCGCTCGCCGTCCGGCGTGACGAGGATGAGGCACACGGCGGTCGGCAGGCCGCCGCTCGCCGGGACGGTCTCGAAGGCGACGCCGGCGGCGCGGATATCGTGCCAGAACACCTTGCCGAACTGGTCGTCGGCGACGCGCCCGATGAAGGCGCCGCGGCCGCCGAAGGAGGCAAGGCCGGCGACGGTGTTGGCCGCCGAGCCGCCCGAGCGCTCGATCGAGGGCCCCATGAGGCCGTAGAGGCGGTCGGCCTCGCCGGCGTCGATGAGGCGCATGAAGCCCTTCGCGAGGTCGTTCTTCGACAGGAAGGCATCGTCGCAGCGCCCGATGATGTCGACGATGGCGTTGCCGATCCCGACGACGTCGTAGCGCGTCTCTTGCCCCGTAACCTGCATATAGCCCCCGTGCCCGAACTGGGCGCACTATAGGCACCACGTCCGATCGGACAAGCCCGCCCGCTTCCGGCGAAAAGCGTCGCGGTTAACTCAGGCGCGCCGGGCTTTCGGATGCGCGGCGCCCGCGACCCACAGGAGCAGGGCCTCGGCGATGGGCTCCTGCAGCGCGGCGTTGAGGCGCGCCGCCTTCGCCGCCTCGGCCGTCCGCGCCAGCGCCTCGGTGAGGCGCGGCGACGTCCACATGCGCGTCTGCAGCCCGATGGCGTCCTTCTGCTTGAAGTGCACCGGCGGGCGCTGCTGGCGCATGATGTCGTCGAAGGAGCTGCCGGCGTCGAGGCCGGCGCGGATGCGGTGCAGCCGCTGCAGGGCGCGCTGCAATGCTGCGATGAGCATCTGCGGGCTTTCGCCGGCCGCGATGGCGCGCGAGAACTCCTGTGCCGCGCGGTCGGCCCGGCCCGACATCGCGGCGTTGAGCGCCCGGTCTACCGCCATCTCCGAGGCATCGCCGACGATGGCTTCCACGTCGGCTGCTTCGACCGTTTCCTTGCCGGCCGCGTACAGCGCCAGCTTCTCGATCTCGCCGCGCGACATCACGCGATCAGCGCCCATGCGCATGGCGAGCAGCTCGCGCGCGTCGGCGGAGATCTGCAGGCCGTGCGCCTTCATCGTCTCGCGGATCAGACCCTCGATGTCGGCCGCCTCGTCGGCGTAGCAGGCGACGGCGGCGGCATGTGCCGATTTCTCGAATAGCGCGCGCATGGAATCGGCGGGCTTCAGATTGCCGGCCTCGACAATCAGGGTTGCCGCCAGGGTGTCGCCTTCGATCAGCGGTTGCAGCGAGGCGGCCGTGATGCGGCGGCCGGCGGTTGCGCGCACGACCTTCGAGCCGCCGAACATCGGGATGGTCTGCAGCTCGATGAGCAGGCGGTCGGGGTCATCGTCGAGGTCGGCATCGTCGAGCCGTACGATCTCGCCGGCGTCGCGGGCGGCGACCATGGAGGCCAGCTTGTGCGCCCGCTCGGCGACGAGGCCGGCGTCGGAGCCGTAGAACAGCACGGCCGGCACCTTCGGGCCGGGAGGGCTGAGGAATGCGTTCGCCTGATGTGCCTTGATGGCTACCATGGTCTTGGCTTCAAAGCTGGCAGGGTCTCCGGTCAGACAGCCGCGGCTTCACCCCGTCTTGGATGGGCCGCTCGTGCCAGCATCTACCACAAGTGTCATCCTCGGGCTTGCCCCGAGGATCCACGGCTCAGCGGTCTCAGTGATCGAGACCAATCGGGTGGGCATCGCAGTGTGGGACGGATGTGGATCCCGGCACTAGCCGCGGATGACAGGTCGAGGTCGAGAGCTAAGCGGCGCCGGAAAGATACGCCGCGACGCGCCCCTTGACCTCCTCGCCGACCGACTTGGCGGCGCGATCCTCGGCGTTCTCACGCGCGCGCACGTTGGCGAACACGCTGTCGAAGCGCTGGAAGGCGACGCGGCCGGTGCTCTCGCCCTGCAGGGCGACGGAGCGATCGGCGATGCGGATCAGCCGGAAGCTGGTGCGGAGATTGTAGACGCTGCCCGAGGAGTTGCCGTCCTGCTGCACCAGGGTGGGCGTCAGGGATTCGCGGATGACGATCTCCAGCCGGTACACGGGCTGCAACGCGTTGCCACCGCCGGTCGACTGGTAGATCAGCTCGTTGCGCAGCCGCTGGCCGACGCGGCCCGGAATGGGCGCGATCTCGAGCTGCGCGAGCTTCTCGTTGACCTCGGGCGCGCCGGTGATGGCACTGGACGCGTACATCGGGTGAAAGCCCGAATCGCCACAGCCGGCCACCAGCACGGATGCCGCAGCACATGCCAACAAGATCCGGCCTGTTCCTCGGCGGCTAGCGTTCAAGCGCCGTCCCCCGTGCTCGTCCTACACGACGACATTCACAATCTTCTGCGGCACGACGATGACCTTTTTGGCTGGCCGCCCCTCGAGGGCCCGTTGCACCGGCTCCAGCTGGAGCGCCGCTGCCTCGATTTCCCCACGATCGGCCGTCCGGGCAATCGTCAATTCGTCCCGCCGCTTACCGTTCACCTGTACGGCAATGGTAATCATATCGTCAACGAGCAACGCCGGGTCCGCCTCCGGCCACGCCTCATTGGCCAGCAGTGTGTTGTATCCGAGCCGCGCCCAGCATTCTTCGGCCAAATGCGGCATCATCGGGCCGATCATCTGCACCAGAAACTGCAGTGCCTCGCGCTGCGCCCAGGCCGAATCCTTCCCCGCTTTCCCCAGGGCGCCGCCGAGAACATTTGCGAACTCGTAGACCTGCGCCACGGCCACGTTGAAGCGCAGGCCCTCTATGGACCGGCCGACGCTGTCGAGCGCCTTGTGCGCGGCGCGGCGCAGAGCCGTCGCCTCGGGACTGAACGTATCTGGAATGGGGCTGCCGATCTCGGCCGCGCCCTCGATGCCCTGGTCGATCAGGCGCCACACCCGCTGCACGAAGCGGCGGGCGCCTTCGACGCCGACATCGGTGTAGATGACGTCGCGCTCGGGCGGGCTGTCGGAGAGCACGAACCAGCGCGCCACGTCGGCGCCGTAGCGCGACACGAAGTCGTCGAGGTCGACGGTGTTCTTGCGCGACTTCGACATCTTCTCGATGGGGCCGATGGAGGCCGGCTCGCCGGTGGCGATCTCGACGGCTTTGCGGGCCGGCCCCTCGCCCTCGACGCGCACCTGCGTCGGCTGGAGCCAGCCGCCGTGACGCGACTTGTAGGTTTCGTGCGTGACCATGCCCTGCGTGAACAGGGCGGCGAACGGCTCGCGCACGTTGGCGTTGAGCTTCAGATGCCCGGTGTCGCACATCGCGCGCGTGAAGAAGCGTGAATACAGCAGGTGCAGGATCGCGTGCTCGATACCGCCGATGTACTGGTCCACCGGCAGCCAGTAGGCGGCGGCCTCCTTGTCGACGGGCGTCTTGGCGTGCGGTGCCGTGAAGCGCACGAAGTACCAGGACGAATCCACGAAGGTGTCCATGGTGTCGGTCTCGCGCCGCGCCTCGCCGCCGCACGATGGACATTTCACGTGCTTCCACGTCGGGTGGCGGTCCAGCGGATTGCCGGGCTTGTCGAACGTGGCGTCCTTCGGCAGTTCCACCGGCAGGTCGGCATCGGGAACGGGCACGGTCCCGCACGTCTCGCAGTGGATGACCGGAATCGGGCAGCCCCAGTAGCGCTGGCGCGAGATGCCCCAGTCGCGCAGGCGATAGTTCACCTTGCGCGCGGCGACCGGCTTCTTGCCAAGTTTCGCCTTCTCCAGCCGGCTGGCGACCTCGTCGAACGCCGCCGCGGTCGTGAGCCCGTCGAGGAACGACGAATTGATCATCGTGCCCTCGCCGTCGTAGGCCTTTTCCTTGATGGCGAAGCTCGCCTCGTCCTCGCCCGGCGGCAGGATCACCGGCTTGAACGGCAGGCTGTACTTGCGTGCGAAGTCGAGGTCGCGCTGATCGCCCGAAGGGCAGCCGAAAATGGCGCCGGTGCCGTAGTCCATGAGGATGAAGTTGGCGACGTAGACGGGCAGCAGCCAGTTCTTGTCGAACGGATGCACGACGCGGATGCCCGTGTCGAAGCCCTGCTTCTCGGCCGTCTCCAGCTCGGCGACGGAGGTGCCCATGTGGCGGCACTCGTCGCAGAAGGCGGCGAGCTGCGGATTCTTTTCGGCCGCCGCGGTGGCCAGCGGGTGGTCGGGCGCCAGCGCCACGAAGGCGGCGCCGAACAGCGTATCGGGCCGCGTCGTATAGACCTCGACCTCGCTTTCGCCGCCGGGCGCGGTGCCCTTGTCGAGCGCAAAGCGCACCGTCAAGCCGTCCGAGCGGCCGATCCAGTTCGCCTGCATGAGGCGCACCTTCTCCGGCCACTTGTCGAGCGATTGCAGTGCTTCCAGCAGCTCGTCGGCATATTCGGTGATGCGGAAGAACCATTGCGTCAGCTCGCGCTGCTCGACGAGAGCGCCCGAGCGCCAGCCGCGGCCGTCGATCACTTGCTCGTTGGCGAGCACGGTGTGGTCCACCGGGTCCCAGTTGACCTTCGACGACTTGCGATAGGCCAGCCCCTTCTTCAGCATATCGAGGAAGAGCTTCTGCTGGTGCCGGTAGTAATCCGGCGAGCAGGTGGCGATCTCGCGTCCCCAGTCGAGCGACAGGCCCATCGACTTGAGCTGCCGCCGCATGGTGTCGATGTTCTGATACGTCCACTCGGCGGGGTGCACCTTGCGCTCCATGGCGGCGTTCTCCGCCGGCATGCCGAACGCGTCCCAGCCCATCGGGTGCAGGACATTGAAGCCCTTCGCCCGCTTGTAGCGCGCGAAGACGTCGCCCATGGTGTAATTGCGCGAATGTCCGACGTGGATGCGCCCCGACGGATAGGGGAACATCTCCAGCACGTAGCACTTCTCCCCTCCCCCCTTGTTGGAGGCGCGGAAGATGTCAGCCTTCTCCCAGGCTTCTTGCCAGTGCTTTTCGCGTGCAGGCGCGTCGTAGCTTTGGTTGGCCATACGGCGTCGGACTTTCAGGAATTAGTGGCTTTGAGCGGCGTAATGAGCCTTAAAGCACCATTGGGGTCAAGGCGGTCGGATGACACCGGATAGCACGAGCGCCGAGGAGGCCGTCGGACGGCTCGCCGAAACGCACGCCAGGATTGCCGCCGCGGCGGAAGAGGCGGGGCGTTCGGCCGATGACGTGCGCCTCATCGCCGTGTCGAAAACCTTCGCGGCGGGCGAGATCCTGCCGGTTATCGAGGCGGGCCAGCGGCTTTTCGGCGAAAACCGGGTGCAGGAAGCGAAGGGCAAGTGGCCGGCGCTGCGCGAGGCCTTCCCGGATCTGCGCCTGCATCTCATCGGGCCGCTGCAGTCCAACAAGGCCAAGGAGGCGGTCGAGCTGTTCGACGCCATCCACTCCATCGACCGGCCGAAGATTGCCCGCGCCATCGCCGACGAGATGCGCACGCAAGACAAGACGCTGAAGCTGTTCGTGCAGGTCAACACCGGCGAGGAGCCGCAGAAGGCCGGTGTTGCTCCCGCCGAACTGCCCGCGCTTTTGCGCCTGTGCCGCGACGAGCTGCAGCTCGATGTCACCGGGCTCATGTGCATCCCGCCCGTCGACGAGGAGCCGGCGATCCATTTCGCCTTCCTCGCCAAGCTTGCGGCGGAGAATGGCCTCGCCGGTCTCTCCATGGGCATGAGCGACGATTACGAGACCGCCGTGGCATTCGGCGCCACACACGTGCGGGTCGGCAGCGCCATTTTCGGCTCGCGGCCCAAACCCTGAAGTTTTCCAAAGGCATTTGCGCGCCCGCGAGCTTGCCCGTCATTGCCCGATGCTAGGCTGCTGCAACTTGATTCGCATGAATCTGGAGGCACATGATGACCGCAGCCGCCGCTCGCGTCGACGCACGAGCCGATGCCGCCGCATCCGACGCAGCCAACGATGCCCGCGCCGAGGTGACGAAAGTCTCCGGCGTCTCCAAGGCAGTCGCGGCCAAGGCCAGCCGCAACGGCTACTACCACTTCATCGTCGACATCTGGATCACGAACTTCAACTCGGTCGAGTTCGGGATTTACAAGCACTCGCGCAACCGTGCGAAGTCGCGCCAGTTCACCTCGGACATGGATATCTTCGCCGAGGTGATCGAGGGCGGCGAGCGCACCGGCCTCATCGGCTACCGCGAGGACGTCTGGAAGAAGAAGGAGACCAAGGACCGGCGGCTGGTCTTCAAGCTGTTCAACGAGTCGCTGAACTGGCGCGCGACGATGGACCTGATGATGGGGCGCTCGCTGCAGCAGACGATCGCCGCGCGCGGGCTGCCGGTGATGGTCTACTCGATCAACACCGACAAGGACGATTTCGTCGTCTACCTGGAGCGCTCGGCGAACAAGTGGCCGCTGATGCCGGAGCACTTCGGCTTCTTCATCGTCGGCGGCGACGGGCAGCCGCTGTTCTATCGGCTGAAGCGCGATTTCATCAATCTCGGCGGCGACTACACGCTCTACGACCAGCAGGGGCGGAAGGTCGGCCACCTCGACGGCAAGATCTTCTCCATCGGCGGCAAGTGGAAGGGCAAGGTGAAGGTGGAGCACGCCGACCGGCGCCTGCTCTCCGTGCTGCAGCTCTTCAGCGCCGCGCAGATCTTCAACGGCCAGACCCGCCGCTACATCCGACGGCTGTGGCGCGACGTCGGCAAGGGCAGGATCAAGCCGGTGATCGATGCGCAGGAGGCCGAGCTCTACAAGAACCCCCGCCGCATTAGATAGAGCTTGTCTGCATCACGAACGCAGAGGAATTTTGCACGCGGCGGCCGTTGCGCGAGCCGATGGTCGCGCCTCGGCGCGGGGCGCCTTGCGCCCTTGCCGCCTCCGGCGGCCAAGAAACGTCTCCATGTGGAAATGCATCACTTGACCTCGCCCCGCCGGGGAGAGGTCGGAGCGATCGCAAGATCGCTTCCGGGTGAGGGGGCTCACGCCCTGCGTACAGCCTTGGGCTTTGAGCCACGGCGTCCCTTTGTCGGGGCGGCCGGAACTTTCGACGTGGGCAGATCGTCCTCGGCGTTCGCGTCGTCGACGAGCCCTGACAGCAGCGCGCGGGCGCGCTTGTCTATAGCGGTGGTTACGGTCTCCATTAGCGGATGCGCACCTGCCGGCATGGCGGCAACATCGGCTGCGGCATTGCGCGTCTCGGCGAGCGCGCCGCGTGCCAGCGCCTCGACGCGGGCGACGAGACGCGGCGCATTGAGCCCGACCTCGGCGGCGAAGCGCTGCCAGTGGCGGCGCTTCAGATGCTCGCCGCGGGTCTTGCCGGCGATCCTCTGCGCCATGTTGCGCGTTACGTGCTCCCAGGCTTCGCCGCACATCACGTCGTAGATCGGCGCGAGCCGGAAGCCCTTGCCCGAGATCATCATCGAGTAGTTTTTGGCGTGTGCGTCCGTGTTGCAGGCGAGGACGTTGAAGATCACGTAGTCGAGCAGGTTGACGATATCCGGCGCCTGCATGGCGTTGCGCGTGACGGCGAACATCTCCGCCAGCGTCGGGCCCGGCACGCCGGTCTGGTTCGATTCGTATTTGGCCGACGGCGGCTTGCCGAGCGCCTGGCAGAAGTCCTCCTGGTGCAGCCGGCGCCAGCGCCCCGCCTGCTCGACGCGGTCGTAGCGCTTCACCATCAGGTATGTGCGCTTGCCGGCCTTGCCCGTCGTCACCTCGGGCGCGTTGAGGCCGAGGCGCCGCGCCAGAGCAAGGCAGAGCGCCTCGTTTTGCACGCCGCCGAACAGCCGCTCCGAATCCGGTTTCAGTATCCACGTGGAAGGCGCGCCGTTCACCGGCACGCAGATACGGCCTTCCTCGTCGATGGCGACGCCGAGCTTCGTCTGCACGCCGGCGAGCGACATGGAGACACCGTCCTCGCCGACTAAAAAAGGCTTCGCCGGCAGGTCGTGGAGTATTTTCTCGAGCGCCCTTTCGCCCGGGATCGGCTGCCAGTCGCGCTTGCTCTTCGTCCCTGGCTTGCCGATCGACAGGGCGCCCGCCGTATCGCGGCCAAGCTCCGCGAGGATGCCGATGACATCCTCCGGCGCGGCGCCGAGCTGCAAGCCGATGGCGCGGAGCTGCGAGGATTCCGGCAAGAGGTTCGCCGCCCAGGGCAGGAACAGCCGCGGCGGCACGCGCCGCGGCGAGAGTGGCATCAGCAGCGACACAGGGAAGGCGCCGCGTGTCGACAGCCATTCGGGTGTATAGGTGAAGCTCGGACCGTCCGCATGGACAGATATGGTGCCCACGGTGCGGCTCTCGTAGAAAACGTCGAGCTCAGCCACGCGCATCGTCCTCGTCATCGTCGGGAAGGAAGGGCGCGTCGTCGTCTCCGCTGTTGGCGCTCATGAGGTCGAACGGGCGCAACCCGACGGCCGCTGCGACGACGAGCGCCCGGCCGAGCTGGCAGGATGCCTTGCCGCCCTCCAACTCGAGGATGAACCGCCGGCCGACGCCGGTGGCGAGCGCGAGATCGTCCTGCCGCATGCGGAGCACTTCCCGCCGCTCGCGCACGAGGGCGCCGAAGTGCCTGGCCTGCATGCCGGCGGCACTCTCGACCTCGGGGCGCGCGGGGGCGAATGACGCCTGCGGAGCCTCCTGCAGGGCGGGCTCACGCTGATCGCGCGCGGGTCGGCGGGTGTTGTCTCTGGCCATGGCGGTTCAGCCTCGCGAATGTTCCCGAGCGGGAAGTTATGCCGGGATTCGCGGCGCGATACGAGCCGTTGTTCCCGATCGGGAACATATGCGCCCTTTAGCGGCCTTTCAAGGCCAAAAGTACCCGATCGGGAACATTTGTGCGATTGCGGCGCCGAAACCGCGCTGAAGTGCGCGATCGGGAACACGGGCTGGGCGATCAGCGGATGCCGAACTCGGAAAAGCATTGCCGCATGTACTCGCAGCGGTGCGAGCCGGAGAAGTGCATCGCGTCGCCCTTGGCCGGCGAGATGAACTGGCAGATCTCCTCCACGCCGCCCGGCGACAGCCATCCCTGGCGGCGGCCGCGCTGCACGGCAAAGCAATCGGCCGTCTCCTCGTCCGGGCCGCGGAACTGGTGCCCGCACTCGTGCGAGTAGATCCACAGCTTCACCGGCGTCGACACGCGCGACAATAGACGCATGTTCATGATCAGAAAGCCGGGATAGGCGGCGCCGTAATCATCGAGGTTGTTGTCGATCACCGTCGGCCGCGTGCCGCAGTACATCTTGATGCCGTCGAGCTTGAATTCGCCCTGCGCCACGAGGCTCGCCTCGCCGTTCGTGTGCGCGATGTACTCCTCGGGGGACGGGGACTTCGGATCCTGCGCGAGCGCCGGCAGCGACAGAGCCAGGAGCGCGACGAGCCCCAAGGCCAGACGGTGTGCACCGTGGCGAATGCTAATCGACAAAGTACGAATTCCCCAAAGTATCAGCGGGCCCACAATCGCGCCGTTCAGGGCCGGTGACAAGCGGACTTGCGAACATATAACAGGCGGTTGCCGAACAGAAACGGCAGCCCTGGCAGCACCGCGGTCAGCTCGCGGCCGAAGCCTCGATGCGTGCCATGTCGGCGTCGGAAAAGCCGAAGTGGTGGCCAACCTCGTGCACCAGAACGTGGGTGATGAGATCGCCCAGCGTGTCGCCCGAGTTGGCCCATTCGTCGAGCAGCGGCCGCCGGTAGAGGAACACCATGTCGGGCTGCTGCTGCACGTCGAGGATGCTCTTCTTGTCGAGGCTTACACCTTGGTAAAGTCCGAGCAGGTCGAAAGGGTCCTCGATATCGAGCGCATCGAGCACCTCATCGGTGGCGAAGTCCTCGATCCGGATCAGCAGGTCGCCCGCCGGCGCGCGGAAGGCGTCGGGCAATCGCGCCCACGCCGATTGCGCCATCTGCTCGAACGCTGCGAGGTCGGGGGCGATTATGTCCTGCCAGTCGAACGGCTGCATCGCCTAGCCCGCCTTGCGCGCGACGATGATCGCTTCCTGCAGCGTGAACGTCAGCTCGCCGTTCTCCTCCCGGGGCCGCAGGAATGTGCGCAACAGCGTGTCGTTGAAGAGCATGGATTTCAGTACCTCGATGGTCTCCGGCGAGCAGCGCATGCGCTCCGTCCACGGGCCGAACGCGATGTGCTGATCGAGCAGCTCGGAGCTGACCGGCGTCAGCCCGCTGCGCTTCATCAGGCCGTGCCACTCGGCGACGGAAAGCGCCCGTGCGTGGCTAGGGTCGCGCGTTTTTTCGTACACGTTGAAGGCGCGCGCCGTGTTGAGCAGCTCCGCCGGGGTCGCCAGCGGCAGCATCGAAGCATCCGGGCTGACGTTGTCGACCAGCGCGAAGATGCCACCCGGCTTCAGCACGCGGCAGCTCTCGGCGACAAATGCCGGCGGCTCGGGGAAGTGGTGCGCCGCGAGGCGGCAGCAGACGAGATCGAACGAGGCGTCGGCGAACGGCAGGCTGCCGGCTTCCGCCTTCGCGGTCTCGACGTTGGCGAGGCCGCGCGCGGCGGCGAGCTTCGCCGTCTCCGCCAGCATCTCGTCGGTAATGTCGGAGGCGACGACGTGCGCCACGTGCGGTGCCAGAGCCAGCGCCGTGTGCCCGGCTCCGGTCGCGACGTCGAGCACGCGCCACTGCGCCTGCGGCGTCACCGCCTCGATGAGCCGCTGCAGGCTCGGGCCCGCGGCGTGCACGCTGGAAGCGGCATAGTCGGCGGCGGCGACGCCGAACTGTTTCTGCACGAGCGACTGATTCATGATTGTTCCAATAGCTTCTGTTCCGAGGCGGCGGATGCGGCTTGACGCCGCTCGCCGTAACGTGAGGCGAATTCCTGGCGCACGAACGAGGCGAACTCCTCGGCGACAGGCGTGCGGCCAGTGTGGCGCAGGTGCATGTTGATGCAGAAGGGCGGCAGCGGCGGCAGGCCATCCTCCGCCTCGAGCACCTTGAGGTCCGGTGGCACCGCCGACAGCAACATGGGGGCGACGGCGGTGTCCGCGTAGATCGTCGCCTTCACGGCATCGAGAACGCTCGCCTCGCATACCGGACGCCAGTCCCGCTGCGCCCTGGCGAGCGCGGCGATGGCCGAGGCGCGAAAGGCGCAATTGGGACTGCCAAACGACACGGGCAAAGGCGCGCGCAGGTGCGCCTGCCCCGCCGGCACGCCAACCCACACCAGTGGATCGCGCAGCAGCAGCTCGGCGTTGCCCGCTGTCGTCGGCTGCGTCGAGAGGGCGACGTCCAGCTCGCCGCCTTCGAGCTTCGCCAGGAGGTCGACGGTGATGCCGGAGATCAGCGTCACATGCACGCGTGGCCAGGCGCGGTCGAAGCGTCTCAGCACCGGCGGAAGGTTCGGCTCGACCACGTCGTGCGGGATGCCGACGTGCAGCTCGCCCTCATAGTGGGGCTTGCTCATCAGGCCCCAGACCGAATCGTTCATGGTCAGCATGGATTGCGCATGCGGCAGCAGGCGCTCGCCGTCGGCCGAGGTGCGCAGCGCGCGGTTGCTGCGGTCGAAAAGCTCGACGCCGAACAGGTCCTCGAGGCGCTTCAGCTGCTGGCTGACGGCGGCCTGGGTCAGGCTCAGCAGATGCGCGGCGCGGGTGACGCTGCCGGTCTCGACTACGGCCACGAAGGCGCGCAGCAGGCTGACGTCGATGTTGCGGGAGGCGGCTGCCATGGCGGGCTCTTATCATAACGAGCGATAATGTCGTCCATAATAAACATTCGATTTGTTTATGTGAAGGGCGCACCTAAATACCGCTCAAAACATCGAGCGGGAGCGTGTTGTGGCCAACAAATGCGACGGCGGCGCCGTGGAGCGGGGTCTGCGTAGCGGGCTTTTCGAGATCGTGGTGTTCGTCACGCGGGCGAGCCAGGTGGCGCGCGAGCGGCGCGCCCTCGGCCGCCTAGGAGATTCGGCTCTGAAGGACTTCGGCGCCTCGCGCGCCGATGCATGGAACGAGTCCACCAAGCCCTGGTGGGACCTGCCGCCGAAGGACTGCTGACCCGGCCTTCGACAAGCAGCGCGGCGACCCGTCAGACCGCCGCGCCGCCGTTCCATTTGCGGATGTCGACGAAATGCCCCTCGATGGCCGCCGCTGCCGCCATGATCGGCGACAGCAGATGCGTGCGCCCGAGACGGCCCTGGCGGCCTTCGAAGTTGCGGTTCGAGGTCGACGCGCAGCGCTGGCCCGGCTTCAGCTGGTCCGGGTTCATGCCGAGGCACATCGAGCATCCGGGCTCGCGCCACTCGAAGCCGGCTTCCTTGAAGATTTTGTCCAGCCCTTCGGCCTCGGCCTGCGCCTTCACCAGGCCGGAGCCGGGGACGATCATCGCGTAAGCCAGGCGGCCCGAGATCTTCTTGCCGTCGACGATCTTCGCCACGGCGCGCAGGTCCTCGATGCGGCCGTTGGTGCACGAGCCGATCCACACGACGTCGAGGGGAATGTCGGTCATCGGCGTGCCGGGCTTCAGGCCCATGTATTCCAGCGCCCGCTGCATGGAGGCGCGCTTGTTGTCGTTCTCGACTTTGGCCGGGTCCGGGACGACGCCGGCGATGGAGGCGACGTCCTCGGGGCTGGTGCCCCAGGTGACGATGGGCGGCAGCTTGGCGGCATCGAGCCTCACCACGGCGTCGAAATGCGCGCCGTCCTCGGACTGCAGCGTCTCCCAGTAGCGCATGGCCGCATCCCAGGCGGCGCCCTTCGGCGCCTTCGGACGGTCCTTGATGAACTCGTATGTCGTCGCGTCGGGCGCGATCATGCCCGCGCGTGCGCCGCCCTCGATCGACATGTTGCAGATCGTCATGCGGCCTTCCATCGACAGCGCGCGCACGGCTTCGCCCGCGTACTCGATGACATGGCCGGTGCCGCCGGCGGTGCCGATCTCGCCGATGATGGCCAGGATGATGTCCTTGGCCGTGACGCCGGCGGGCAGCCGCCCGTCGACGGACACGAGCATGTTCTTCGCCTTGCGCTGGATCAGGGTCTGGGTGGCGAGCACATGCTCCACCTCGGAGGTTCCGATGCCGTGCGCCAGCGCGCCGAAGGCGCCGTGCGTCGAGGTATGGCTATCGCCGCAGACGATGGTCGTGCCCGGCAGCGTGAAGCCCTGCTCCGGCCCGACGACGTGGACGATGCCCTGCCGCTTGTCGAGCTCGTTATAGTACTCGACGCCGAAGTCGCGCGCGTTCTGCGCCAGCGTCTCGACCTGGATGCGGCTGTCCTCGTCGTCGATGCCCTTGGTGCGGTCCGACGTCGGCACGTTGTGATCGACGACGGCGAGCGTCTTTTCTGGCGCGCGCACCTTGCGGCCCGTCATGCGCAGGCCTTCGAACGCCTGCGGGCTCGTCACCTCGTGCACGAGGTGACGGTCGATGTAGAGGAGGCATGTGCCGTCGTCCTGGCGCTCGACCACGTGATCGTCGAAGATCTTGTCGTAGAGTGTCTTAGCCATGCCGTATCTCGTATCTCAGTTGGCCGTCCGGGGTCCCGCAGCACAAAACGCCGTCTCCGTGCAGCGGAAGTGCCGCGCGCGGAGCTGCAATTGGTGCTTCTTAGCCGCCGATGCTGAAGAAACTGACCGTTAAATAGCGTCTTGCCCGGCCGCCTGCAAACCCCCTTGCAACGTCGCCGGATGTCCGGGCAGCGTACGCGCCCTCAGAACTTCCACTGGCGGGCCTGGGCGACGAGGAAGTCGCGCAGCACCTGCACCTTCTTGGAGGACCTGAGCTCCTCCGGATAGGCGAAGATGATGGGCAGGGTCGGCGGGTCGATCTCGGTCAGCACCGGCACCAGGTCGGCCTCGTTCTCGGTCATGTAGTCCGGGATCATGCCGATGCCGATGCCGGCGCGGATGGCGTAGCGCAGGGCAACCACGCTGTTGGCCCGGAACGCCGGCTCCCGCGCGCCTTTGCCGTCGCGGCCGGCCGTCTCGATCCACGAGATGGCGGTAAGGTGCTGCGCCGGCTGGCCGCTGTAGGAGACGATGCTGTGACCGTCCAGGTCGGCGAGCGTACCCGGCGCGCCGAAGCGGCGCACGTACTGCGTCGAGGCGAAGGCCCGCACCCGGCTGGTGAACAGCATGCGCCGGATGAGGTCCGACTGCGGCGGCTCGCGCGTCCAGATTGCCACGTCGGCGGCGCGCATGCCGATATCCAGCTGATCGTCGTTGAGCTGCAGATCGATGCGGATCTCGGGATAGATGTCCTGGAATTCGCGCATGCGCGGCGTCAGCCACATGGTCCCGAAGCCGACGGGCGCGGTAATGCGCAGCTCGCCCGAGGGCTTCGAGGTCGAATCCGAGAGCAGCGTCTCGGCCGTATGCAGCTTGTTGATGACGTCGGATGTCGTGCGATGCAGAAGCTCGCCCTGCTCGGTAAGAACGAGCCCGCGCGCATGGCGATGGAACAGCGTCACCTTGAGGTCGCGCTCGAGGGCGGAGACCTGGCGGCTTACGGCCGACTGGCTCATGTGGAGCGCGTCGCCGGCGTGCGTGAAGCTTCCCGCTTCCGCTGCCGCATGAAAGATTCTGAGCTTGTCCCAGTCCATGGCTCGGCTACCGCGTCGTGCCCCGCGCCACGTCTGTCGCAACTCCGGAATGCCCGCGAATAGGGCTCTGACAAGGGCGGCAATGGCTTTGTTGCGCCGCAACTTAAACCAGCGTTCGCCTGATGGATAGGGTGACGCGCGGGCGCAGCCCATATAAGCCCTGCAACCCGACCTAACGGAATTCTGGAGGACTATATGAAAACGATCGGTGCAGCCTTGGCCCTGATCCTCGCTGGCGGCGCGCTCGCGAGCGCGACAGCCGAGCCGGTCAAGCTTTGGGAAGCGGAGGGCTTGAAGACGCCCGAGTCCGTGCTGCCCGTGCCGGCGGAAGGCTTCGCCTACGTCAGCAACGTCGACGGCAAGCCGACCGAGAAAGACGGCAACGGCTTCATCTCCAAGATATCGCTAGCCGACGGCAAGGTCATCGCGCTCGAGTGGGCCAAGGGTCTCGACGCCCCCAAGGGCCTCGCGCTGGCGGGCGGCAAGCTCTACACCGCGGACGTGGACCAGCTCGTCGAGATCGATCCGGCGAGCGGCAAGATCGTCGCCAAGTACGAGGCGCCCGGGGCGACGTTCCTCAACGACGTCGCCGCCGGCGAGGACGGCAGCGTCTACGTTTCCGATTCCAATACCAGCACCATCTGGCGGCTCGCCGGCGGCAAGCTGGAGAAGTTTGCCGAAGGGCCCGAGCTCAAGTTCCCCAACGGCCTGCTCGTGCAGGGCGACAAGCTGATCGTTGCCGCATGGGGCGCGCCGGGCACCTCGGCGGAGAAATCCGATGCCGCGAGCCTGCTGGAGGTGGGCCTGGCCGACAAGAAGGTCACGAACCTCGGCGACGGCACGCCGGTCGGCAACCTCGACGGGATCGAGGCGGACGGCGACGACTACATCGTTTCCGACTGGGTCGCCGGCAAGGTGTTCCGCATCGGCAAGTCGGGCAAGGCCGAGGAGCTGCTCGCCCTGAAGCAGGGCGCGGCCGACCTCGGCTACGTTGCCGCCGACAAGCTGCTGCTCGTCCCGCTGATGATGGAAGGCAAGGTCGCCGCCTATAAGCTTCAGTAGCCGTGCGGCGCGGCCTTGCTGGGCAGGGCCGCGCCTCGCGATGGTCGGCGGCGGCTGGGCTACTGCCCATCGGCGGCGGCGTCGAGGTCCTGCACCTCCGGTCCGAGCACGCGCATCATCGGGCCGACGAGAAGATCGCCCGCGGCGGACCCCTCGGTCGGCTCGGCGCATTCCAGCGAGTTCGGATCGAAAAGGCCGTTCTTGGCCGCGCATTGCGCAGCGAGATTGGGCACCGTCGTGTCCGGTTGCTCGGCGCGCGCCGCTCCGGCGGCAAGTGCGATCGACAGCGTGACGGCGGCGAATTTCCGGATGCTCATAGCGGTCCCCCAAAAGCTTCTTATCGGTGGAACCGTCTATCGGGGCCGTTAACGACCGTATTGTGACCGGCGGCTATTCCGCCGCCTCGGTCTCCGCCTCGATCTCCAGCGTGGCGAAGTAGCGCTCGGCCTCCAGCGCCGCCATGCAGCCCATGGCGGCCGCGGTGACGGCCTGGCGATAGACCTCGTCCTTCACGTCGCCGGCGGCATAGACGCCGGGAATGGCCGTCGCGGTCGAATCCGGGCGGGTGACGATGTAGCCCGAGTGCGTGAGCTCGAGCTGGCCCTTGAACAGCTCCGTCGCCGGCGCGTGCCCGATGGCGATGAAGACGCCGTCCGCCGCGATCTCCTTGGTGGCGCCGGAGTGCGCGTGCTTCAGCCTGACGCCGGTGACCGACTTCGGGTCCTCGGAGCCGACGATCTCGTCGACCGCGTGGTCCCAGATCACCTCGATCTTCGGGTTCTTGAAGAGGCGATCCTGCAGGATCTTCTCGGCGCGGAAGTGGTCGCGGCGATGCACGACGGTGACCTTGCGGGCGAAGTTGGTGAGGAAGATGGCCTCCTCGACCGCCGTGTTGCCGCCGCCGACGACGACCACGTCCTTGCCCTTATAGAAAAAGCCGTCGCAGGTGGCACATGCGGAGACGCCGTGGCCCTTGAACAGCTCCTCCGATTCGATGCCGAGCCAGCGCGCCTGGGCGCCGGTGCAGATGATCAGCACGTCGCAGGTGTAGGTGTCGCCGGAGTCGCCCTTCAGGCGGAATGGACGCTTCTTGAGATCGACCTTGGTGATCTGGTCCATGACGATCTCGGTGCCGACGTGCTCGGCCTGCGCCTGCATCTGCTCCATGAGCCAGGGGCCCTGGATCACGTCGGCGAAGCCCGGGTAATTCTCGACATCGGTGGTGATGGTGAGCTGGCCGCCGGGCTGCGAGCCCTGGATCAGCAGCGGCTTCAGCATGGCGCGCGACGCGTAGATGGCGGCCGTGTAGCCGGCAGGACCCGAACCGAGGATCAGCACCTTGGCGTGCTTGGCTTTGGCCATATCACCCTCCTGCCCGCCCATTCCATGCGCGGGGCTCCATAAGTTGGTGGGCAGTTAGACCTTGGCAAGGGGCGCGGTCAATGTGCTGGCTCCCCGTGGCTGGGGAAGCTTGACCGGGCCGCCGTTAAAGCTTCCCGCCGTCGCCACACGTTGTCCCGTTGCGCCGTGCTACGGTAGCTTCGGCTGGGGAGCCGACGACGGGAGCGAAGGGGACGGGGTTAGCGTTATGGCGGACGTACGGGAGCGCGTGACGACGCGGCTGTTTGGGGCGCTGGACAAACTGTGGACCGGCGTGTGCTGGCCGCTCATCGGCCTGCTCAACCTCTTTTTCCGGCCCGATCCGCAGACCGGCGACGTCGCCCTCTGGAAGGTGGCGCTCTGGCTGGCAGCCAACGCGGCGCTTCTCTACTTCGCGGTCGCCGGCCTTCAGGTGCAGCCGCTGTTCTGGTCGCTGTCGGCGTTCCTCGTCGTCCACATACTGATCATCGCCTCGAGCCTGCGCATCATGTACGAGGAAAAGCGCGTGATGGAAGGCTCGATGGACGCAGAGAAGATGACCTTCTCCGCGCTCGACGCCGTCAACAACGTGCCGATCCTCGCCTCCTCGACGGCCTTCTATATCCTCGGCGTCGCTGCATTGATCCAGACGGTGGAGCACACCGGCCTGGCGCAGATCCTTCGCCACCGGCCAACGCTCAACAACGAGTACGGCGAGTACCTGGCCTGCGTGCTGAACGAGATCCCGGTCGTCAACTCGGTGCTCAACGCCTGGGCGAATGTCGTGAAGCTCTCCGACAACTTGAGCGCCCAGATCGTCTACAACGGCATAACCGGCAACTCGGTGCGCCTGATCATCGTCGTCACGCTGTCGATCATCGTCGTGCGCGCGCTGCTGCTGCGGTTCCAGCAATGGAGCCATCAGATCTCGATGGCCCACGCTCTGGAGAACGGCACCGTCAGCCCGGACAGCGTCAAGAAGCGCCTCGTCCGCGTGCCGACGACGCTCAACAGCCGCCTGATGCGCGCGGCGCTGACGCATCCGGACACCGCGGTGCGCCGGCGTGCGCTCGCGGCCATGGCGCGGCTGGAGGTGCCGAACTTTGCCCGCGAGTTCCTGGAGAATCTCGGCAATCACATCGAGCGCGATCTGGGGCTGGCGCATATCCGCGAGACCCTGGCGGCGATGAACGTCGCGGCGCGCGAGAGCATGGCCGGCGAGCTGACGACGGTCATCGAGAAGCAGATGGTGAGCATCAAGGATGCCATCGACATGCAGACCAAGCAGCGCCTCGAGGAGTTGCGGTCGATGCTGAAGCGCGCCTAGGCGGCGGGAGGATCCGGCTCGATGGAAATCGGGGTGTCCGCAAGCTCGGCTGACGAGGCACCCCCGACGTCGCTCGCCGACACGGCGCGCCGTCTCAGGGCGATCTTCGTCGGCTCCGCCGGAAACCTCGTCGAGTGGTTCGACTTCTACGCCTATTCCGCCTTCGCGCTCTACTTCGCCAAATCGTTCTTTCCGGCCGAGAGCCAGACGGCGCAGCTTCTCAACGCGGCCGCCATCTTCGCCGTCGGCTTCCTGATGCGCCCGTTCGGCGGCTGGCTGTTCGGCTACGTCGCCGACAGGCATGGCCGGCGGCTGTCGCTGACGATATCGGTGCTGATGATGTGCTTCGGCTCACTCATCATCGCATTGACGCCCACGTACGCCACGATCGGTGTGGCGGCGCCCGTCGTCCTGTTGCTGGCGCGGCTTATCCAGGGACTGAGCCTCGGCGGCGAATACGGCACCAGTGCCACCTACCTCTGCGAGGTGGCGCATCCGGAGCACCGCGGCTTCTATTCCAGCTTCCAGTACGTGACGCTGATCGGCGGGCAGTTGCTGGCGATGCTGGTGCTGCTGTCGCTGCAGCAGATCTTCCTGACGCCGCAGCAGCTAGACGCGTGGGGCTGGCGCATCCCGTTCTTCATCGGCGCGGGCCTCGCCGTCGTCATCTATTTTATGCGCCGCGACATGCACGAGAGCGAAGCGTTCCTGGAGGCGCGGGCGCAGGGCGCCGAGGCAAGTCCGATCAAGGGGTTGCTCGCGCATCCGCGCGAGGTCGCCATCGTCGTCGGGCTGACGCTCGGTGGCACCGTCGCCTTCTATACGTACACGACGTACATGCAGAAGTTCCTCGTCAACTCCGTCGGCCTTGCGAAGGACACCTCGACCACGATCGCCGCGGCGACGCTGTTCCTCTACATGTGTCTGCAGCCGTTCGTGGGCGCGCTGTCGGACCGGATCGGCCGCCGCCCGGTGCTGCTCGCGTTCGGCGTGCTGGGCACGCTGCTCACGGTGCCGATCCTGACGGCGCTCGAGAACACCGGCAGCGCATGGACGGCTTTTCTTCTCATCATGGGAGCGCTGGTGATCGTCTCCGGCTACACGGCCATCAACGCCGTGGTGAAAGCCGAGCTGTTCCCGACCCACGTGCGGGCAATGGGAGTGGGCTTTCCCTATGCCGTCACCGTCGCGGTGTTCGGCGGCACGGCCGAGTACGTGGCGTTGTATTTGAAGCAGATCGGCCACGAGCGGGTTTTCTATTGGTACGTGTCGGCATGCATTCTCGTGTCGCTGCTCGTGTACGCCTTCATGCGCGACACCCGCGACGCCTCCGCTATGCACCGGCACGTTTAGCCGGCCCGCAGGCTTTTTTCGCCCTGCGGGAAAGCTTCCCGGAAGCGGCCGGGGGCGGCGAAACCGGCCATGCGGTTGCAAGCGGAGCAGGCGTCCCTATATCGCGCTCACACGGCACCGCGCCGGGCCGAAGTCGACGAGCTCCTGGACCGCCTCCGGGCGGAGGAGGAAGCGGCGCCGGTGCCCGGTTAATTGGCAGTCCGGCGCGGCCCCTATCGGATTTCATGCCGATATGCTAGGTCCGCGCATCCTTTTGCAGCGCACAAAGCCCCTGATGAAGCTCAGAAACATCGCCATCATCGCTCACGTCGACCACGGCAAGACGACGCTCGTCGACGAAATGCTCAAGCAATCCGGCTCCTTTCGCGAGGGCCAGCGGGTGGCCGAGCGCGCCATGGATTCGAACGACCTGGAGCGCGAGCGCGGCATCACAATCCTTGCCAAGTGCACCTCCGTCGTCTGGAAGGACACGCGCATCAACATCGTCGACACGCCCGGCCACGCCGACTTCGGCGGCGAGGTCGAGCGCATCCTCAACATGGTCGACGGCGTGATCGTGCTGGTCGACGCTTCGGAAGGACCGTTGCCGCAGACGAAGTTCGTCGTCTCCAAGGCCCTGAAGCGCGGCATGCGTCCGATCGTCGTGATCAACAAGATCGATCGCCCGGACGAGCGCCATCTCGACGTGCTCAACGAGATCTTCGATCTCTTCGCCAACCTCGATGCCACCGACGAGCAGCTCGATTTCCCGGTTCTCTACGGCTCGGGCCGCAACGGCTGGATGGCGCTCGATCCCAAGGGGCCGCAGGATAGCCTCGCGCCGATGTTCGATCTGGTCCTCGCGCACGTGCCGGCGCCGACGGTCGAGCCGGGACCGGTGCGCATGCTGGCGACGACGCTGGAAGCAGATCCGTTCCTCGGCCGCATCCTGACGGGCCGCATCACCTCGGGCGTCATGAAGCCGGGCACGCCGCTCAAGGCGCTGAATCGCGACGGCAAGGTGGTCGAGAATTTCCGCGTGCAGAAGGTGCTCGCCTTCCGCGGCCTCGAGCGCACGCCCGTGGATCAGGCCGAAGCGGGCGAGATCGTCGCCATCGCCGGAATGAGCGAGGCGACCGTCGCCGACACGCTGTGCGATCCGGCCGTCGAGAGTCCGCTGCCGGCGCAGCCGGTCGATCCGCCGACGCTGTCGATGACCTTCCGCATCAACGACGGCCCGTTCGCGGGACAGGAGGGCGACAAGGTGCAGAGCCGCGTCATCCTCGACCGGCTCGCCAAGGAGGCGGAGCGCAACATCGCCATTCGCGTGACGGTCTCCGAGGACAAGGACGCCTTCGACGTGGCCGGCCGCGGCGAGCTGCAGCTCGGCATCCTCATCGAGAACATGCGCCGCGAGGGCTTCGAGCTGACCGTGTCGCGTCCGAAGGTGGTGTACAAGACGGACGAGAGCGGCGCCCGGCTGGAGCCAATCGAGGAGGTCATCATCGACGTCGACGAGGGATTCTCCGGCGTCGTCGTGCAGAAGCTGTCGGAGCGCAAGGGCGAGCTTCTCGAGATGCGTCCCTCCGGCGGCGGTCGCCTGCGCATGGTGTTCCATGTGCCGACGCGCGGGCTGCTCGGCTATCAGAGCGAGCTGTTGTCCGACACGCGCGGCACGGCGGTTATGAACAAGCTGTTCCACAACTACGCGCCCTACAAGGGCGAGATCGCCTCACGCCGTACCGGCGTCCTGATCTCCAACGCGGCCGGTGAGGCCGCGGCCTACGCCATCTTCAACCTGCAGGATCGCGGCCCGTTCATGATCGGTCCGCAGACGCGCGTCTACGAGGGCATGATCGTCGGCGAGCACACGCGCGACAACGATCTCGAAGTCAATGTCGTCAAAGGCAAAAAGCTGACGAACGTGCGTGCCTCGGGCAAGGACGAGAACGTGCTGCTGACGCCGCCGATGAAGCTGACGCTGGAAAAGGCGATGAGCTACATCAACGACGACGAGCTCGTCGAGGTCACGCCGGATTCGATTCGCCTGCGCAAACGTTGGCTCGACCCTAACGAGCGCAAGAAAATGGAACGCGCGCGCGATCGTGAAGTCGCCTGATCGAATTAGACCTATGCGCACGAATCGCGCGTGTTATAGCGTTTCGTATTGCGTGGTACTGAGCGAACGAGGAGGACTTCGATGAAAAAGATTGCAGGCGCGGCGATTGTTCTGGCCCTTCTGGGCGCACCGGCATTTGCCGACTCCAAGCCGGCCGAGGACGAGGCAGGCAAGATCCAGCAGACGCTCTCCGATTGGGGCTGCACCGGCGGCACCTACGAGAAGGAGACCGAGGCTTCGAGCATCTTCGAGGCCGACGACGTGAAGTGCAAGGACGGCAACCAGTATGACGTCAAGCTGGACGGCAGCTTCAAGGTCATCTCGATCACGCGCGATTGAAAGCGCTGACATTTCCGCATCATTGTGCGCCGGCCGGTAGCGTATCGGCCGGCGCAAATGTTTTTATCCATCGCGTGGCCGGTGGGAGCGGGTCGCACGGGGCAAGCCGAGCATGAGGCAAAGGGCGATTGGCGGGACAGGGTAACAGCCGCGAGATGACGCGGGTCGCTTGGCCGGCGGGTGTGACGCCGCAGCCGGAGTTCGAGCGTGCGGTCGATTTTGCGCATCACGGCGAGGGTCATCTTTTCGTCACCGGCCGGGCCGGGACGGGGAAGTCGACGCTGCTGCGAGCCCTGCGCGACAGCATCAGCGACGAGGCCGTGGTGCTGGCTCCGACCGGGCTCGCGGCGGTCAACGTCGGCGGCCAGACCATCCATTCGTTTTTCGGCTTTCCGCCGCGGCTCATCCGCAGCGACGACATCCGCCGCAGCCGCAACGGGCGGCTGATGCGCAAGCTGAAGCTGATCATCATCGACGAGGTGTCGATGGTGCGTTCCGACATGATGTGGGCCATCGACCAATCGCTGCGCGTCAACCGCGGACGGCCGCGCGAGGCGTTCGGCGGCGTGCGGTTGATGCTGTTCGGCGATCTGCATCAGCTTCCGCCCGTCGTGCAGGGCGACGTGGCGCAGCACCTCGAAGCCGAGTTCGGCGGCCCGTTCTTCTTTCAGGTCGACGCGCTCCGGGAAGGCGCAGGCATGTCGCTGCTGGAGCTGGACCGGGTGTTCCGGCAGCGCGACGAGACATTCCTCACGGTGCTCAACCGCATCCGCGACGGCGATGCGACCGAGGACGACCTCAAGGTTCTCAACGACCGCACGCATCCGATTCGCACGCTCGGCGAAGGCGATCCCTACGTGATCCTGACGCCGACCAACGCCGCCGCGCAGCGCATCAACGCGGCCTTTCTCGACGCGCTGCCGACGCCGGAGCGGGTCTACACGGCGGGCATCACCGGCGAATACGCGGACGCCGCGCATCCGACCGACGCCAGCCTCGTGCTCAAGGAAGGCGCGAAGGTCATCCTGCTGCGCAACGATCCCGATAAGCGGTGGGTAAACGGCACCATCGCGCGCATCGCCCGGCTCGATGAAAAGCGCGTCTGGATCGAACTCGACGGCAAGACGTACGAGCTGGAGCCGGTATCGTGGGAGGCGCGCCGCTATGCCTACGACCAGGCGGCCGAGAAGATCGTCGAGAACGTCACCGGGACGTTTCGGCAGTTTCCCGTGCGCCTGGCCTGGGCGCTGACCATCCACAAGTCGCAGGGGCTGACCCTGGACAAGGTCTATATCGACCTTGGTCGGGGTACCTTTGCGCACGGCCAGGCGTACGTAGCGCTGTCGCGATGCCGGTCCCTCGAAGGCTTGGCGCTGGCGCGGCCGCTGCGGCCCTCGGACATCCTTTTTGATCGCTCGGCGATGGGATATCGCGACCGTTTCGCTGCTCTCGAATTGCGCTAGGTCAAAGGTCGTGGGCACCTCGGGGCGTATACGCATCAACGGCCCTGCTGAGCCAAAATGATGCAGCGCAGCGATTTATGTTGCACTGCACAAAAAATCGCCTATGTTAGCGGTCGGCAAGGCTCCAAGAGCCAATGCAACCCCATGCGCTTGTTCATGAGCCGCCTTTGGCGGCCACAAAATGATTATGGAGACACGTAATGAACGACTTCACCCGCCAGGCACAGGATATGTTCGCCGCCGCCAAGGAAGCCCGCATTCCCGAGAACGTGCAGGCTTTCGCGGAGGAGAGCGTCGCTAAGACCCGCGACGCATACTCGAAGATCAACGCAGCGACGCACGACAGCGTGAAGGCGGTCGAGGAGATCGTCCTTGCGGCCCAGGCCGGCGCCCGCTCGTTCGGCGAGAAGTTCCTGCACACCGCCACCGTCAACGCCGAGGCAGCTTTCGACGCCGCCGAAGCGATTGCCAAGGCGAAGACGCTTCCCGAGGTCGCCCGTCTGCAGGCCGACTTCATGAAGCAGCAGCTCGCCATCGCCAGCTCGCAGACCAAGGAGTTCTTCGAGCTTTCGAACAAGATCAGCCGCCAGACGCTCGAGAGCCTCAACTCGGCTGCCTCGAAGACTTTTGAACAGTTCAAAAAGGCCTGATCGGCCTTCCGGCTGCAACGGCAACTCGATCTGGACCGGCGTCGCGGGCATCCGCGGCGCCGGTCTTGTTTCGGGTGGCCCTACTTTGCTCAAACTGATACCCAGTAATGGAGCTGACCTTGGTGGCGTGCTCCGTTGAAAAGTCAGTTGAATGCTGGGTGAAAGTTCACATTGCCTCATCCGGCCGGGTGCTCCGGCCGACGCCCCTGCGCTAAGCGCATTGTTTCGCGAAAGCTGGGGCAACGCCTATCGCGGCGTCATTCCGCATCTCCACCTCGATGGCATGATCCGCCGGCGGACCCCGGAATGGTGGGGCACCACGATCCGTGCGGGCGGCGAGCTTCTCGTGCTGCAGGTCTGCGGCACCGTCGCGGGCTACGCGACGTTCGGCCCGGCACGGGCGCGCAGCAAGTACGAGGGCGAGATCTACGAGCTCTACATCGCGCCGGCGCACCAGGGCCTCGGCTTCGGCGAGCGGCTGTTCGAGGCGTGCCGCTATCATCTCGACGGGCACCAGCTCAGCGGGCTCATCGTCTGGGCCCTGGAGGACAACACCACCGCGGCCGATTTCTACTGGCGGCGGGGCGGACGGCCCGTGGGCAGCGCCTTCGAGCGCTTCGGCCGCGTGCGACTGAAGAAAGTCGCCTTTGGCTGGGACTGACCGCCAGCCGATGCCACCGGCCCGTGAGACAACGGATCGCTTGACGCCGACAGCATGCTCTTCAAGAAACACCCTGGCGTGCGCGAATCGGAGCCGGTGGCCCTGTGCCCCCGCAGCCTCGGCCTCGCGAGGCAACAGAGGGTCTGACGGCCGCTAAGCTTCCCTCATCACCGCGTGTGCTGCTATATCGCGGCGCATCTCCTTCGATGGACCTTGAGGTTTCCGGATGAAAGTCGCCGTGATGGGCGTTGCGGGGCGCATGGGCCAGGAGCTGCTGCGCACGGCCCATGCCGCGGGTTGTACCATCGTCGGCGCCGTCGAGCGCGAAGGCTCGGCCCTGATCGGCAGCGACGCGGGGACCGTGGCGGGGATCAAGCCTCTCGGGGTGGCGGTAACGTCGGACGCGCTGGACGCGATTTCCCGCTGCGACGGCATTCTCGATTTCACCACCCCCAAGGCCACCGTCGAGTTCGCAGGGCTCGCCGCCAACGCGCGCGCCGTGCATGTCATCGGCACCACCGGCCTCGGCCCGGACGACGAGGCGCACATCGCCGCGGCCGCCCGCCACGCACCGATCATCAAGGCCGGGAACATGAGCCTCGGCGTCAACCTGCTGGTCGCCCTTGCGCGCCGGGTGGCCGAGGCCCTCGACGAGGACTTCGATATCGAGATCGTCGAAATGCATCACCGCGACAAGGTCGATGCGCCATCGGGCACGGCGCTGATGCTCGCCAAGGCAGCGGCCGAGGGGCGCGGCATATCCCTCGACGAGCATGCGATCCGCACCCGCGACGGCATCACCGGCGCGCGCCCGCGCGGCGACATCGGCTTTGCCACCCTGCGTGGCGGCAGCGTCGTCGGCGAGCACCGGGTCATCTTCGCCGGCCCGGGAGAGCGGGTGGAGCTGGCGCACATAGCCGGCGACCGCTCGGTGTTCGCACGCGGCGCCGTGAAGGCGCTGAAGTGGGGCTTCGGCAAGGCGCCGGGTCTCTATTCCATGTCCGATGTGCTGGGGCTGTAGACGTGGAAGCACGTCCGATAGGTTCGATCGATCAACGCACGCGCACGCTGGTGCTGGTGCGCCACGGCGAGAGCGAGTGGAACCGTCGCAATCTGTTCACCGGCTGGTGCAACCCCGACCTCACCGAGAAGGGCCTGATCGAGGCGCTCGTCGCGGCGCGCATGCTGCGTGCCAACGGCATCAGCTTCGACATCGCCTACACGAGCCAGCTCAAGCGTGCGCAGCGCACACTCGACATCATCCTGTCCGAGCTGGGCGAGACGAAGATCCCCATCTACCTGGACGAGGCGCTCAACGAGCGGCACTACGGCGACCTGTGCGGTCTCAACAAGGACGAGGCGAAGGAGCGCTGGGGCGAGGAGCAGGTGCGAGTGTGGCGCCGCAGCTATGACATTCCGCCCCCGGGCGGCGAAAGCCTCAAGGACACCGAGGACCGCGTGATGCCCTACTACCGCTCGCACATCCTGCCGGATCTGCAGGCGGGGAAAACGGTCCTCGTCGTGGCGCATGGAAACTCGTTGCGCGCGCTGATCATGAACCTCGAAAATCTCACCGGCGAGGAGATATTGAGCCGCGAGCTGGCGACCGGCGCGCCCATCGTCTACAGCCTCGGCGCCGACGGGGAGCTGTTCGGGCGCAGCGATCTATTGCCGTCGCGGAGCATCGACGCGCCGCCAGAGGACATCGTCTAGGGGGTACCGCGTAATGGCGCTGCAGGATCTCGCCGATGCCATCGAGGACGGGAAAAAGCGCCGCGACAGGCTCATCGCCGTCTATATCGGCATACTGGCCGTCGTGCTGGCCATCGCCGGGGTCGGCGGCGGCAACGCTACCAAGGACGCTACCGCGCGCAACATCGAGGCGGCGAACATCTGGGCCTTCTTCCAGGCCAAGAACATCCGCCGGCACGAGGTCCGCCTGCAGATCGGTGAGTTCGAGGTTCTGCTGGCGACGCAGCCCGGCCTGACCGAGCAGACGCGCGCTCTGGTCGAGGGCAAGATCTACAAGCTGCAGCAGGACGAGGCGCGCTACACCTCGGAGCCCGAGACCGGCGAGGGCACGAAGGAGCTGATGGTCAAGGCGCGCGATCTGGAGCAGCAGCGCGACCGGGCGATGTCGAAGGATCCCTACTTCGATTACGGGCAGGCGCTGGTGCAGATCGCCATCGTCCTCGCATCGGTGGCCATCATCACCGGCGGCAACGCCCTGCTGACGCTCAGCGGGCTGCTCGCCGCCATCGGCACGCTGCTGACCCTCAACGGCTTCTTCCTCATCGTCAACGTGCCGTTCATAGGCTGACGCGCTTTCGGGAGGCGGCTCCCGGCGCCCGCCGGCTGGAACGCCCGCAGGTCTTGCCCTGTCCGAGACGAGCCGCTAGCACTACGGCGCTTCCTCCACCCAGCCTCCTAGGCCGCACATCCCATGACCACCTACAATCTGCTCCTGCTCCCCGGTGACGGCATCGGCGTCGAGACCATTGCCGAAGTCGAGCGCGTCATCGCGTTCTTCAACAAGGCCGGGAAGGTGCGCTTCGCCACCGAGACGGAGCTGGTCGGCGGAGCCGCCTACGACAAGCACGGCGTCGCCATTACCGACGCGGCCATGGAAAAGGCGCAGAACGCCGATGCCGTGATCTTCGGCGCCGTGGGCGGGCCCAAATGGGCGAACGTTCCCTACGCCCACCGCCCCGAGGCGGGCCTGTTGCGCCTGCGCAAGGACCTGGGCCTGTTCGCCAACCTGCGCCCCGCCATCTGCTACCCGGCGCTCGCCGACGCCTCCTCGCTCAAGCGCGAGCTGGTCGAGGGCCTCGACATCATGATCGTGCGCGAGCTGACCGGCGGCGTCTATTTCGGCGAGCCGAAGGAGATCGTCACGCTAGAGAACGGCGAGAAGCGCGCCGTCGATACGCAGGTCTACACGACGGGTGAGATCGAGCGCATCGCCAAGGTGGCTTTCGACCTCGCCCGCAAGCGCGGCAACACGGTCCATTCGGCCGAGAAGCACAACGTCATGCGCACCGGCGTCCTCTGGAAGGAGGTCGTCACCGCGGTTCACAAATCCTATGCGCCGGATGTGAAGCTCGAGCACATCCTGGCCGACAACTGCGCCATGCAGCTCGTCCGCAACCCGAAGCAGTTCGACGTCATCGTCACGGACAACCTGTTCGGCGACGTCCTGTCGGATGAGGCGGCGATGGCGACGGGCTCGCTCGGCATGCTGCCGTCGGCCTCGCTCGGCGCGCCCGATCCCGCCACCGGCAAGCGCAAGGCGCTCTACGAGCCGGTGCACGGCTCGGCGCCGGACATCGCCGGCAAGGGGCTCGCCAACCCGATCGCCACGGTTGCATCGTTCGGCATGGCCCTGCGCTATTCCTTCGACCTCGGCCACGAAGCCGATCTGCTCGACAAGGCCATCGCGGCCGTGCTCGCCTCGGGACTGCGGACCGGCGACATCATGCAGCCGGGCATGACCAAGGTCGGCACCGCGGAAATGGGCAGCGCCATCCTGGCCGAGCTGCAGAAGCTCGCGGCCTGAGACGCGACGGACGAGCCAGCAGGCCACCACAACTGTGGATTGCGGCTTTCGCGGCATAAACGGGTCGTGAGAAAGTAGGCGCGATTCGATTCGTGTAGGGCGTCCAATCCGAATGGCGGGGCCCAATGCACACGCTCCAAGCGGAAGAGCTTCGCGGCAAGGTTGTCGAATTCGCCAAGCGAGTCGTTGGCGCGATGCCGGCATGCACCAACGAGGAAAGCACGAAGCTATTCCTGGTGATGCCGATGTTGGGCGTCCTTGGCTTCGACTACACCAACCCCTTTGAGGTGCACCCGGAGCACGCGGCCGACTTTTCCGGCTCGAATAAGGTTGACCTCGCGATCTTGCGCGACGGCGCACCCATCATCGCCATCGAGTGCAAGAAGGTAGGCGTCGATCTCGTCGAAGAGCGCGCGCAGCTACGGGGCTATTTCAACGCTCTCGTGACGACGAAGCTGGGCATTTTGACGAACGGCGTCGTGTACGAGTTCTTCGTCGATTCGGGCGAGCCGAACATCATGGACGAGGAGCCGTTCCTTACTCTCGACCTCGAGATGGCATCGCGGGTCGGCTTGCAGGATGAAGTGCTCGACGGCCTCCTATGCATGACCAGGGATTCCTATGATCCGGCGGGAATTGCCGAGGCCGCCTATACCCGGCTGGTCAGGAAGAGACTGCGTACGCTATTGACGGATGAGTTCGCTAATCCTTCAGAGGAATTCTGCCGGCTCGCGTTACGTGGCGTCGACGTGAAACATGTCCGCAGAGACGTCATCGAGAGCCATTTCGCGCCGATGGTCAGGGCGGCAATCCGGGACGTAATTGGCGCCCAAAAAACAGAGGGCGTGATCCCCGCTGGCGAAGAGATGGACGTAGTGGCGGACTGCGCCGACGGCCGCATCGTAACCACCGAACGCGAGCTGGCGGTCGTCGCCTACGTGCGTCGGCGGCTGGCATTTCTGATCAAAGACGAAGCCCAATTCGCCGCCCTGGCAGACATTGGCTACAAGGATTACATCGGCAAGCTGCGCGTCTATTACGGCCAGGTGCAGAAGGGACGGCTGTTCGACTTCGTCGAGGGGGCCGATGGATACGACAAGTACTATTTTCCCGACCCGGTCGGCGAGATCATCACCGACAACCTGCTGGACATCGACGCGGCCCTGAAGAGCATCTTCGTTTCGCGCTTTTGGGCATTGAACGGACGCGGTGCCGACGCGAGGCCTTCGCTAGGCCAGCGCGTTTCCGCGTAAGCACCGGCGGGGCGCCGGGATCGGCGAGCCACCGCGGTGGCAGCCGAGCGGATGCGGCGGGAGATCCCGGCCGGCCCCCCGCTCCGAAGCGCGCAGCGCGCGAAACGGCCACAGCTCCGCCCATAAGGCGAACCCCTGGCCCCTTGCGCAGCAGCCGCAGCGCGCGTAAGTCAGCCCGCAGATGCGGCAATCGCGCCGCCGTCGAAAAAACGGGTCTTACCATGGGTTACAAGGTCGCCGTGGTCGGCGCCACGGGCAACGTGGGCCGCGAAATGATGAATGTGCTCAACGAGCGCCAGTTTCCGGCCGACGAGGTCTACGCCATCGCCTCGCGCCGCTCGATGGGTACCGAGGTGTCGTTCGGCGACAAGACCCTCAAATGCCAGGACCTGGAGCAGTTCGATTTTTCGAAGGCCGACTTCTGCCTGATGTCGGCCGGATCGACCGTGTCGAAGGAATGGGCGCCGCGCATCGGTGCCAAGGGCTGCATCGTCATCGATAATTCGTCGTGCTGGCGCTACGATCAGGACGTGCCGCTGATCGTGCCGGAAGTGAACGCCGACGCGATTGGCGGCTACACCAAGAAGAACATCATCGCCAACCCGAACTGCTCGACGGCGCAGCTCGTCGTGGCCCTGAAGCCGTTGCACGACGCGGCCAAGATCAAGCGCGTCGTCGTCTCGACCTACCAGTCCGTTTCCGGCGCCGGCAAGGATGCCATGGACGAGCTGTGGTCGCAGACCAAGAGCAAGTACGTGCCCGGCCAGGACGTCGAGCCGAAGAAGTTCCCGAAGCAGATCGCCTTCAACTGCATTCCTCACATCGACGTCTTCATGGAGGACGGATACACGAAGGAGGAGTGGAAGATGGTGGCCGAGACGAAGAAAATCCTCGACCCCAAGATCAAGCTGACGGCGACCTGCGTGCGCGTTCCGGTATTCGTCGGCCACTCCGAGGCGGTGACGATCGAGTTCGAGAAGCCGATCAGCGCCGAGGAAGCGCGCGCCATCCTGCGCGAGGCGCCGGGCATCATGGTCGTCGATAAGCGCGAGCCCGGCGGCTACGTGACGCCCGTCGAGGCAGCGGGCGAGTTCGCGACCTACGTGTCGCGCATCCGCGAGGACGCGACGGTCGAGAACGGTTTGGCGCTCTGGGTCGTGTCGGACAACCTGTTGAAGGGCGCGGCGCTCAACACCGTGCAGATCGCCGAGACGATCATCAACCGCAAGCTGCTGCCGAACGCGGCTTGATCGAAGCGTATGCGCGTGGGCCGGCCTTCGGGCCGGTCCCGCAGCGCTTTTGCCGGCTACTCGGCTTTGTCGGCGCCGTTGGCCGACTGGAGCTTGCCGAGCGCCTTCACGATCAGATTGAGGTCCTGCAGGAAGCGCTCCCGCTGCTGGCCGGGCAGGACGGCGAGGATCTTCTCGTCGACCCGTCTCGCCAGGGGGTCGGCAGTCTTGAGCACGCGCCAGCCCTCGTCGGTGAGCTTGACGGCATAGGCCCGGGCGTCCTCCTTGGTCCGGCGACGCTGCAATAGGCCCTTCTTGAGCATTCGCCGCACGATGTCGGCGAGCGTCGACCGGTCGACGCCTGTCTTCTCGACGAGCAGGGTCTGGCTGACGCCTTCGTTCTGCGAGACGGCGACGAGCACCGCGTACTGTCGCGGCGTCAGGTCTCCCCCGTCCATTTCGCCCTGGAAGACGTCGCTGGCGCACTGGCCTGCGCGATGCAGCAGATGAATTGGCGAGCGCTCTAGTTTCCCCGCCGCGGATTCGCGTGCTTTGTGCCGTGTCATGCTTCTTCTAGTCGAGGCGGATGTGCTTCGAGGCACCCTGCGTGCAGCAATGCTTCGACCCCCCACGCCAACCTTTGCCTTTGTGGAATAGGTTGCGGTTCGATTTGGAGAAAATACCAGTTTTCGAAATTCGTCCAGAGCAAAAGCTCGGGCACGGCGCACAAGTCGCAATATAAATCGCGGAAATACTTTGCAGGCAGAAGATCAGTATGACGACTAATCTGTCGTCGATCGCGTCAATCTGCCGGTATTTCGTGCGCTTTGAGCAGTCCGAGCTGCGCCAGAGCGAACACCATCGTGAGCGGCATGATCGCGAAGACCTTGAAGCTGACCCATGTGTCGGTGGAGACGGTGCGCCACACCACCTCGTTGAGGACGGCGAGGAACGTGAAGAAGCAGGCCCAGCGGAGCGTCAGCTTGCGCCAGCCGTCCTCGTTGAGGCGAAAAACCTCGCCGAAGACGACCTTGAGCAGCGAGTGTCCGGCGAGGAGGCCGCCGAATAGCGCCGCCGCGAACAGCCCGTTGACGATCGTCGGCTTGATTTTGATGAAGTGATCGTCCTGCAGCCACAGCGTGAGGCCGCCGAACACGATGACGCACGCGCCGGACACCAGCGGCATGACGGGGATGCGGCCGAACATGAAGCGCGAGGCGATGAGCGCCACTATCGTGGTGACCATGAACACGCCGGTGCCCCAGAATATGCCGGCGCGGGCGTTGACAATGAAAAACACCACCAGCGGGCCGACCTCGACCGCCAGCTTCAGGATTTGCGCGCGCGCTCCCGGGCTTTCCTGTGCGGGCTTTACCGCTGCGTCCTCGGCCATTGGTCCTGCTCTCCGGTATCGCGGCTCGCTTGGAGCCTATCCAAGATTGGCTTCTTTCTCGCTGCTCTGGCCGCCCGCCGCGGGACGCTCCACCGCGCCGGTGCCACGGCGCGCGGGCGATCCGCCATCGTCGGCGCGCTGTGTAGCTGCCGCAGCAAGCTGCGCCTCGAGCACCGCCTGCTCCTCCGAGATGCGGAAGCGCTGCATGACACGCGTCAGATACCAGGCATAGAGGCCCGACAGCGGCATGACGATCGCGACCTTGAATGCAATCCAGATGCCGACGCCGTCCATCTGCATGCCAAGCACGTTGTAGATCTGCTCGTCCTTGAACGTCAGGCGCACGAACTCGTTGGCGATGGCCGTGAAGACGAAGAACCAGGCGAAGCTCCAGGTGAAGCGATCCCAGCCCTGCTTGGTGTAGTGAAACGTCTTCTCGAACACATATTTGAAGAAGTTGCGATCCGCCCACAGTCCGCCGAACAGGAACAGGGCGAACATGGCGTTGAAGATCGTCACCTTGATCTGCACCCACATCGGGTCGTGCGTGATGATGGTGAGCGCGCCGAACACCATGGTCACGGTCGATGCGATCAGCGGGAAGATCGGCAGCCGGCGCAGCACCAGGAACATGGTGACGATGGCGACGACCGTCGAAATGATGAGCGCCCACGTCCCCGCGGCGATGCCATACATGGCGTTGACGATGAACATCAGCACCAGCGGGCCGAACTCGCTGAGGATGTTCACGGCCTGCTCGGCGTTGAACGGCATCAATCGCTTAAGCGCATTCATCTGCGGGAGATCATCCTTGTCCGCTTAAGATTCCCTGCTTGCCGCGTATTTAAGGTGCCCATGCCGCCGGAGGCTAGCTCCCCGCTATGGCCTGGGCGAACTCGCCCGCGTCAAACGGCTGCAGGTCGTCGACGCCCTCGCCGACGCCGATGGCATGCACCGGAATGGCGTGCTTGGCGGAGATGGCGACGAGGATGCCCCCGCGCGCCGTTCCGTCGAGCTTGGTCATGACGAGGCCGGTTACGCCGGCACGCTGCCGGAAGACATCGACCTGCGACATGGCATTCTGCCCGGTCGTGGCGTCGAGAACGAGCAGAACGGTGTGCGGCGCCGTGGGATCGAGCTTGCGCAGCACGCGCACCACCTTGGTCAGCTCCTCCATCAGCCCTTCCTTGTTCTGCAGGCGTCCGGCGGTGTCCACCAGCAGCACGTCGGCGCCGGCTTCGCTCGCCCTGGTGAAGGCGTCGTAGACGAGTCCCGCCGCGTCGGCGCCGGCGGCACCGGAGATGACCGTCGCGCCCGTGCGCTCGCCCCAGATGCCGAGCTGCTCGATGGCGGCGGCGCGGAACGTATCGCCGGCGGCGAGCATCACCTTCTTGCCCTGCGCGCGGAACTGCGCCGCCAGCTTGCCGATGGTGGTCGTCTTGCCGGTGCCGTTGACGCCGACCATGAGGATGACGTGCGGCTTATGACTGCCGTCGATGACGAGCGGCTTGGCGACCGGGACGAGAACCTTCTCCACCTCGGTCTTGAGCACGCTGCGCACGTCGTCGGCGCTGATGTCCTTCTCGAAGCGGCTCTTGCGCAGCGTGGCAATGATGCTCTCGGCCGTGGCTACGCCGAGATCGGCTTCGATCAGCAGATCCTCGAGGTCGTCGAGCGTCGCCGCCTCGAGCTTCTTCTTGGTGAAGATGCCGGTGATGCCGTCGGACAGCTTGGCCTGCGTCTTGCCGAGACCCTGCTTGAGGCGGCTGAGCCAGCTCGTCTTCGCCGGCGCAGGTGACGGAGCTGCCGCTGCGGGTTCTGCTATCGCTTCGGTGTCGGCGGTGAGGTCGCTCGCCGGCTCGTCCGTGGGCGCCGGCGTCTCGTCGCGCTTGCCGCCCCACAGCCGTCCGAAGGCGCCCTGTACCTTGCCGCTCACGCTACGACCTCGCCGGAAAGCCGCTGACCGTCGTGTCCCTTGACGCGTGCACGCACCAGCGCACCGGCCGCCATCTCGGCATCGATGCGCATCTCCGCAAACTGGCGCGTGCGGCCAACGCCGCTCTGCTCGATGAGAATGTCGACTTCCGTTCCCGCCTGGCGATCGAGGAAGCCCGCGAGTGCCGCGGCACCCTTGGCGCGCAGCCGTGCCGCACGCTCCTTTACGGCGCCGCGCTCGACCTGCGGCATGCGCGCAGCGGGCGTTCCCTTGCGCGGCGAGAATGGAAACACGTGCAGATATGTCAGATCGCAATCGTCGACGACGCTCAGCGAGCGCTCGAACATCGCGTCCGTCTCGGTCGGGAATCCGGCGATCAGATCGGCGCCGAATACGGTGTCGGGCCGCAGCCGACGTACATCGGCGCAGAACTTCACCGCGTCGGCGCGGCTATGGCGGCGCTTCATGCGCTTCAGGATCATGTCGTCGCCGGCCTGCATCGAGAGATGGAGATGCGGCATCAGCCGCTCCTCCTCTGCGATGGCCCGCATGAGATGATCGTCGGCTTCGACCTGATCGATCGACGACAATCTGAGGCGCTCGAGCGCCGGCACCAGCTTGAGTATCTGCCGCACGAGCTGGCCGAGAGTCGGCGCGCCCGGAAGGTCGGCGCCGTAGGACGTGATGTCGACCCCGGTCAGCACCACCTCGCGGCAGTCGTGCTCGACGAGGCGGCGGATTTGCGTCACGACCTCGCCGGCCGGGACCGACCGCGATGGCCCGCGGCCATAGGGAATGATGCAGAAGGTGCAGCGGTGATCGCACCCGTTCTGCACCTGGACATAGGCACGGGTGCGCGAGCCGAAGCCGTCGATCAGATGGCCGGCCGTCTCGCGCACGCTCATGATATCGTCGACCTGCACGCGCTCCGAGCCGGCGGTCGAGAGGCCGACGAACGTCTCGGGCTTCATCTTCTCGGCATTGCCGACGACGTGGTCGACCTCGTCGAGCGCCGCGAAGCGCTCCGGCTCGATCTGCGCGGCGCAGCCGGTGACAATGATGCGCGCTGCCGGATTCTCCCGCCGCAGCTTGCGGATGGTCTGCGTCGCCTGCCGTACGGCCTCGCCGGTTACGGCGCACGTGTTGACGATGATCGCGTTCTCGAGACCGGCGGCGGTGGCGTTCTTGCGCATCACCTCCGACTCGTAGGCGTTGAGGCGGCAGCCGAGCGTTATGATCAAGGGTTCGGCCATGCTTGCTCAGGATGCCTCGAAAGCAATTGCGCGCGACGATGACGAGCCGATCCGCGCACGAGGAGCCTGGCGCCAACGGGATGTCCGGCCGGTTAACTTGCTAGCGGTCATATCGGACAACTTTGTCGTTCGCTAGACCGGGGCACGCGACAGAGTATCCAGCGCCAGAACGCCTTCAAATTCAAGCTCCGCCGGGCCCCGCATCAGGATGTGGTCATTCTCGGCCCAGGTGATGAAAAGCGTGCCCCCGGGAAGCTCCACGGCCACCTCGCGCCCGGTCAGGCCCTTGCGTGCTGCCGCAACGGCTGCGGCGCAGGCTGCGGTCCCGCACGCACGCGTGAGCCCGGCGCCCCGTTCCCAGGTGCGCAGCCGCAGGCTCGCCGGCGAGGTCACCTCGGCGAGGGAGATATTGGCTCTTTCCGGGAATATCGGGTGGTTCTCGAGCAGCGGGCCGAAACGACCAAGGTCGTAGCCATGCGCGTCCGCTACCCAGAAGATCGCATGCGGGTTGCCGACATTCACCACCGACGGCGTGTGCAGCACCGGTGCATCGATCGGTCCGATCTGCAGCTCGATGCCGGTCGTATCCTCGAACGGCTCGGCGAGCGGAATGTCATTCCACGCGAACCGGGGCCGTCCCATGTCGATGGTGATGTTGTCGGCGGCTTCGACCTTGGCCTTGAGGAGGCCCGCGGTCGTCTCGATGCTGACCTCCGGACGGCCGCTCTCCTCGGCCGCCAGCAGCGCGATACAGCGCGTCGCGTTCCCGCACGCGCTCACCTCCGAGCCGTCGGCGTTGAAGATGCGCATGAACAGGTCGGCCTTTTTCGACGGCTCCATGACGATGATCTGGTCGCAGCCGATGCCCGTCTTGCGATCGCCGATGCGGCGCGCGTCGTCGCCAGCGAGCTTCAAGGGCCGTGAGCGGGCATCGAGCACGACGAAGTCGTTGCCGAGGCCGTTCATCTTGCGAAAGGGGATGCTGGCGGTGTCCGTCATCAGCCCATATATGGCCCGAAGAGGCAAAAAGACAATCGAGCGGCGAGGGCGTCCAGATGAGCATCCCGAAGAGCATCAATCAGCGCAACCTGGGCCTCGTGCTGGCGCTCGTGGCGGGCGGATTTTCGCCGGCTGCTGCTGCTGTGACGGATGCGCCTGCACCCGCCAAACCGAGCCAGATCTCGGTCGAGACCTTCGCGAGCGGGCTCGATCATCCGTGGGGCATGCAGTTTCTGCCGGATGGCAGGCTGTTGGTGACGGAGCGCGCCGGGCGCCTGCGCGTCATCTCCAAGGAGGGTAAGCTTTCGCCGCCGGTCGAGGGGGTGCCCGAGGTCGCCGCGGTCGGCCAGGGCGGCCTGCTCGATATCCTGCTGGCGCCGGATTTCGCAACGAGCGGCATCATTTACCTGTCGTACGGCGAGCCGCGTGACGACGGCAAGAACGGCACCTCGGTCGCACGGGCGAAGTTGGCTCTGAACGGCAACGGTGGGAAGCTCGAGGACGTCAAAGTCATCTTCCGGCAGCAGCCGGCTGCCAAGAGCGGGCACCACTTCGGCTCGCGCCTGGTGTGGGCTAAGGACGGCACCCTGTTCATCACCACCGGCGAGCGCAACATCCTGCGCAAGGAGGCGCAGAATCCTGCCAACGACATCGGCAAGGTCATGCGCGTCAATCCGGACGGATCGATCCCGGAAGACAACCCGAAGCTGCCCGGATGGGCGCCCGAGGTCTGGTCCATCGGCCACCGCAACATGCAGGGCGCAGCGCTGCGGCCGGAGACGGGCAAGCTCTACACGGTCGAGCACGGTGCGCAGGGCGGCGATGAGCTCAACCATCCCGAGGCGGGAAAGAACTACGGCTGGCCGGTCATCACCTACGGCATCGACTACAGCGGCGCCAAGATCGGCGAAGGCTCCGAGAAGCCGGGCATGGAGCCGGCCGTCTACTACTGGGTGCCCTCGATCGCCACATCGGGGCTCGCCTTCTATTCCGGCGACCTATTCCCCGAATGGAAGGGTAATGCCTTCGTCGGCGGCCTTGCGGGTACGCAGGTGCAGCGTCTCGTGTTCGATGGCGACGATGTGGTTGCCGCGGAAACGCTGCTGGAGGATCAGGGCAAGCGCATCCGCGACGTGCGCTCCGGTCCCGACGGTGCGCTGTGGCTGTTGACCGACGATACCGGCGAGGTGCTGCGCATCACGCCGCGGAAATAGGCCGTTTCATTTCCCTGTCACAGATGCGTCACGCGGCAGAGGTGACGCCAGCCCGCGTGCGTGGTCGAGGCCCTTGGCGCCGGTAAAGTTTGCGCCTTCGACGACCGCGCCGCTGAAGTCGGCGTCGGCAAGCTCGGCGCCGGAGAAATCGGCACCCTTCAGGTTGGCACCCGCCAAGTTCGCACCTCTGAGGTCGGCGCCCGTAAACTGCGCATATTGAGCGCCGGTGCGGCTGAGGTTCGCTTCGCGCATGTTGGCACCGGTGAAATCGCACTGGCGCAGCTCGACCCGGCCGGTGATCAGCTCCTCGCTGCGGGGATCCTTGGGGCCAAAGCGCACGCCGGTGAGATCCGCGGCGCGGAAGCTCGTGTGATCGAAGCGGCCGCTGAGCCGCGCGCCGGCCAGCTTGGCGCCGGTGAAGTCGGGCGCCTCGGCGCGGGCTCCCTCGAGCGAGGAAAATATATTCGGGCGCAGCAGCGAGACGCCCGTCAGATCGGCGCCCGCGAAGCTCGCTCGCGTGATCGTTGCCCGGTCGAGTACGGCGCCGGCGAGGTCGACCTTCGAGAGGTTCGAGCCGGCGAGGTCGGCGCCGAAGAGATCGGCCGCCGCCAGATTGGCGGCCTTGAAGTCGAGACCTGCCAAATCCAGCCGCCGAAGGTTCTTGCCCGAGAAATCCGGTTTGGTACCGGGCGCCGCCTTGAATAGCGCCCCGACGACATCGCGTGACGAAAGGTCACCCGCCAGCGCCGCCGGCGGCTGTGCCGCCAGAACGGCAACCAACGCGGCAATTGCTGTGCTGGCGCCGAGCATGGCGCGTCGCCAGGGAAATACGCCTGTTTGGGAAGGGTCGTGAGCCGGCACGGAAGTCTCCGAATGATCGCGCGGACCATCGCGCAGCGGCGCCAGCGAGGCAACTGGCGAGCCTTTACAGTCGCGCCTCGGGTGGCTTGGAAGGGAACTCTGGTGGATGTTTTGGATTTGAGGATTATTCGCGGGCACGGCCCGGGCCACCAATGAGCGTCTCATGACCGACCACCCGACCCATGAAGCCCCGATTTCCCGCGCCAGCCGCCGGCTGCTGCAGCTTTCGCTGGTGACGCCGCGTCCCTGTCCCCGCTGCGGCGGCTGCATCTGCCTCACGCGCGCCGAGCGCCAAACTTTCCGGCGCGTGACCAAGATCGCCCGCCGATGGCGCCACTACGTACGCCGCGAGGCACGCGAGGCGGCCCGGGTTCGCGCCGAGGCCGAAGCGTAGCGTGGCGTACGCGATCAAGGCCGAGGTTCGCGACCCGGCGGCGAAGACCTACGAGTTCACGGCGCAAAAGACGATGTACGGCGGCAAGCACATTGCCGAGGGCGATACGGTTTTCATTTTCGCCAGCGAGAACGAGGGCGGCCGCGGCCTCGTCGCGCGGGGAACGGTTACGGCTGCCGCCCCTGTGGCCAGGAGGCCGGACCTTGCGCGCCAGACGCCGCGCGTCAGCATTACGGTAAAGCGCACGGCAATCGCCAAGCGGCCCCTCGGCCGCTCCGAGCTGAAGCCCTGCGTGGACTGGGAGGATGGGCGGCCCGCAACGGAGCTCAATTTCAAGCTCTACCGCCAGGCGACCGACAAGATCATCGGCATCTCGGCTGCCGCAGAGGTGTTCCTCGGATCATTTTTCGAGGATTAATAGCGACTTGTGGCCCTGAACCTGGCGCTGCCCGGCTCCGGTTGACAGTCCGGCCCCCGCGGGGGCATTGTCCGCCCCAATCACGACGGCCCTGATCTCAGAGCCGCCGCCCTGCCCGCCACCTGAGCGTGGATGAGGCCGGGGGGTCAACACCCGCCAGCGCGTTGCGCCCGCGGGTGCGATTTCCGTTTGCGCATCGGGACATTCCCGTGGCGCCGAGGTGAAGGACGAGCATGTTCCAATCGCTGTCAGATCGCCTTTCCGGCATTCTCGACAAGCTGACGCGCCGCGGCGCGCTCACCGAGAGCGACGTCGGCGAGGCGATGCGCGAGGTTCGCCGCGCGCTGCTGGAAGCGGACGTCGCCCTCGATGTGGTGCGCGACTTCATCGAAAAGGTGAAGGCGAAGGCGATTGGCCAGGAGGTGCTGCGCTCGGTCACTCCCGGCCAGATGGTCATCAAGATCGTCAGCGACGAGCTTGTTGCCATGCTCGGGTCGGACACGGCGAGCATCGATCTCAACGCCGCTCCGCCCGTCGCCATCATGATGGTCGGCCTGCAGGGCTCGGGCAAGACGACGACGACGGCCAAGATCGCGCGCCGGCTCACCGACCGCGAGCGCAAGAAAGTGCTGATGGCCTCGCTCGACACGCGCCGTCCGGCCGCGCAGGAGCAGCTCCGTGTGCTGGGCGAGCAGACGGGTGTCGACACGCTGCCCATCGTCGCCGGGCAGACGCCGCAGCAGATCGCCAAGCGCGCGCTCGATGCCGGCAGGCTCGGCGGCTACGACGTGGTCCTGCTCGACACGGCCGGCCGCATCCACATCGACGACGAGCTGATGCGCGAATCCGCCGAGGTGCGCGACATCTCGCATCCGCACGAGACGCTGCTGGTCGCCGACAGTCTGACGGGTCAGGACGCCGTCAACGTCGCGAAGGAGTTCGACGCCCGCGTCGGCATTACGGGCATCGTGCTGACACGCGCCGACGGCGACGCCCGCGGTGGCGCGGCGCTGTCCATGCGTGCCGTCACCGGGAAGCCGATCAAGCTTTTGGGCGTCGGCGAGAAGTGGGACGCGCTGGAGGACTTCCATCCGGCGCGCGTCGCTTCCCGCATCCTCGGCATGGGCGACGTCGTCTCGCTGGTCGAGAAGGCGGCGCAGACCATCGACGCCGAGAAGGCGACGAAGATCGCCGAGAAGATGAAGAAGGGCGTCTTCGATCTCGACGACATGGCCGAGCAGCTGAAGCAGATGCAGCGCATCGGCGGCATGTCGGGCGTGCTCGGGATGCTGCCCGGCATGGGCAAGATCAAAAGCCAGATCGCCGAGGCGAACCTCGACGACAGCATCCTGAAGCGCCAGCATGCGATCATCACGTCGATGACGCCGCACGAGCGCCGCAACCCGAAGGTGCTCGACGCCAAGCGCAAACGGCGCATCGCGGCCGGCTCCGGCACCAAGGTCGAGGACGTCAACAAGCTCGTCAAAATGCACCGCCAGATGGCGGACATGATGAAATCGCTCGGCAAGAACAGGGGCATGCTGAACCGGCTCGTCGGCGGCGGCGCTGGACGTGGCGCGGCACCGAGCGAAGCCGAGATGGCGGCGATGCAGGATGAGCTCGCGAGGCTCGATCCCAAAGCGCTGGAGCAGTTGCCGCAAGAATTGAAGGACGCCATCCCGCAGGGGTTGCCGAAAGGCTTGCCCGGTCTGCCGGGCGGGATGCCGAAGCTGCCGGGCCTCGGCGCCGGCCTGCCCGGCCTCGGCGGTCTTCCCAGGTTCCCCGGTTTGCCGGGAAAGAAGAAGTAGACCTCAACGCCAACACATCGAAACAGCACGCGAAGGAAAGAAAGCAATGTCCGTCAAGATCCGTCTCGCCCGCGGCGGCGCCAAGAAGCGCCCGTACTACTACGTCGTCGTGGCTCACACGACCTCGCCGCGCGATGGCCGCTACATCGAGCAGGTCGGCACCTTCAATCCGATGCTTAAGAAGGACGACGAGAACCGCATCAAGCTGAACCTCGACCGCTGCAAGCACTGGCTGTCGGTCGGCGCCCAGCCGACGGATCGCGTGGCTCGCTTCCTCGACGCGGCCGGTCTGTTGAAGCGCACCGCGTCGAACAACCCCGCCAAGGCCAAGCCGAAGAAGAAGCGCCTGGAGCGCGAAGCCGCGCAGGCCGAGAAGGCCGCCAAGGCCGCCGAGGCTGCCGCCGCCGCGTCGGCCGAGTCCGCGTAATAGCGCCGCGCAATCTGCGCGCGCCGATAACCGGTTGTTCAACCGCAGCATGCAATTCTTCCTCCGCCGAGGCCGACGCCTCGCGGAGGGGGATGAATGCTCGCGAACGGACTTTACGGCCTGCGCTTTGCCGCCACGCATGATGGCGCGGCCGAGGAAGGCAGTGGCCTGGCCGTGCTGCGCGACGGCAAGGTGCTGGGCTCCGACCCCGGCGGGGCCGTGTTCACCGGCACCTACGAGTTCGACGCCGCGCGCAGCCTCAACAAGGTGCGGCTGCGCGTCGACGTTCCCGCCGATGGCGTTCTCGTCACCGGGTTCGCCGCCGGCGCATCGGGTGCGACGCTCGAGGTCGTCGGCGCTTTTGCCGGGGCGGCCGAGGATGCGTCTGCATTCGTCCAGATCGCCGGCGCTCCCCTTGGCGTGCAGATCAGATACCTTGGGCCGCTACCGGGCTAGCAGCAACCGCATGGATCGATGACCGAAGAGAGCCAGCGCATTCTCCTTGGCCGCATCGTCACCGCGCACGGAATTCGCGGCGACGTGGTCGTCGACAGCTATACGGCCGAGCCGGCGGACATCGCTGCCTATGGCGCGTTGCAGTCGCGCGACGGAAGCAGGACGTGGAACATAAAGGTCGTCCGCGTTACCCCGCGCGGCGTGATCGCGCGCGTGGCGGGCGTCTCTGATCGCAACGGTGCGGAAGCGCTGCGCGGCACCGAGCTCTATGCGCTTCGCTCGCAGCTCCCGGCCGCCGATGAAGGCGAGTTCTATTATGCCGACCTCGTCGGCCTGCGCGTCGAGAACGAGGTCGGCGAGGTGATCGGCTCCGTCGCCTCGGTACAGAATTACGGCGCCGGCGATCTTCTGGAGCTGCGGCTTGCCGACCGCAGCGTAACCGAGCTGCTTCCGTTCACGGATGCGTTCGTGCCGACCGTCGACCTCGATGGCGGCCGTGTCGTGGTGATCATGCCGGCTGCCGCCGAGGACGACGATGACGAGGACGGAAACGCGCCTGAGGGCTGACGGCCAGCCTTGTCATCCTCGCCTCTATGCCGAGGATCCAGCGTCCGCGCCTTGCGCAGCTCGGACCAGCGCTAAACTCTCTCACCCTTGAGCAGCCTCGGCAGCTCGCCCGTCAGCCCCGCCGCCTCGGCGACGAAGAAGCGCTTCAGCGCCGGCACCCGATCGACGATGCCCAGCCCCGCCTCGCGCACCGAGCGCAGCAAGGAGGCATCGTTTGCGAACAGCCGGTTGAGCGTGTCGAACGTGGCTGCCGATACGGCGGAATCGAACCGCCGCCAGCGCTCGTAGCGGTGCAAGGCCTGCGCGTCGCCGGCATCGAACCCGAGCCGCATGGCATCGACGATCGATTCGGCGAGCGCCGCCACGTCGCGAAAGCCGAGGTTGAGGCCCTGTCCGGCGAGCGGATGCACGCCGTGCGCGGCATCGCCGATAACGGCAAAGCGGGGCGCCACGTAGCTGCGGGCCAGATGCATCCCCAGCGGCCACGACTGGCGCGGCCCGGCGAGCGCAATCGCCCCGAGCTTGCCGCCGAAGCGCTTGTCGATCTCCGCGAGAAACCCGGCATCATCGAGCGCCAGGATGCGTTGCGCCTCTTTGGCGTCCTCGGTCCACGTGATGCACGCCCTGTCGCCGGTGAGCGGCAGGATGGCGAAAGGTCCGGCGGGCAGGAAGTGCTGCACAGCGCGCCCACCGTGCGGGCGCTCGTGGCGGACAGTGGTGACGATGCCGGTCTGCGGGTAGCTCCAGGCGATGACCTTGATGCCGGCGGCCTCGCGCATCGGCGACTTGCGGCCGTCGGCGGCGACGACCAGCGAAGCGGCGAGCTCGCGCCCGTCCGCCAGCCCGATGCGCGCTACGGCATCGTCGACGGCGAGGCCACGCGCTTCCGCCGGCGCAAACGTGGTTATGGCGGCGTGCTGCCCGGCACGCGTGCGCAGTGCCGCCGCCAGTGGTGCCGCCGGCACGATATGCGTCGCCGGCTCGCCGCTTCCGGTGACGTTGTCATAGGCGAGCAGCACCGGCCGCACGCCTGCGTCGAGACTCGAGTCGGTGATGTCGATGGCATCGACGGGCTGCGCCTCACCGGCGATATCCGCCCACACGCCGATGGCCTCCAGCAGATGCCGGGAGGCCGCGGAAAGGGCGAACACGCGCGCATCCGGCTGCGCCGACGCTTCGGGAGCGCGGTCGATCAGCGCGATGCCGAACTCCGGGCCGAGCGCGTCGCTCAAGGCGCACGCGAGCGCCAGCCCGGCAAAGCTGGCGCCGGAGATCGCGACATCGAAGCGGGTGGCCTCTTGCGGCATGGTTCGATCGCTGGGCTGAGCTAAGTTATAGGAATTGGTGCGTAACTTGCCGCCCAAGCTACGCCACTCCCCCCGCCCTTTCCACCCGTCACGTCCAGCGAGGCCCGATGTCCGACACCCCTGCAGCCCAGAGCGCCCTCGACGCGCTGCTCGCCACGCTGGACCTCGAGCCGCTGGAGGACAACCTCTTCCGCGGACCGCGGGGCATCGAGGGATGGCAGCGCGTGTTCGGCGGCCAGGTGCTGGGGCAGGCCCTCGTCGCGGCGGCGCGGACGGTAGACGCCGCGCGGCCTGTCCACTCGCTGCACGGCTACTTCCTGCTCGCCGGCGATCCGTCGCGGCCGATCGTCTACGACGTGGAGCGTATCCGCGACGGCGGCAGCTTCACGACGCGCCGCGTGAAGGCGATACAACACGGCCGGCCGATCTTCTCCATGAGCAGCTCGTTCCACAAGGATGAGCACGGTTTCGAGCATCAGGCGCCGATGCCCGATATTCCGCCGCCCGAAGAGCTGCCGAACCCGAAGGACGTGATCGCCGCGCACATCGACGAGCTGCCCGTTTCCATGCGCAGCTATTGGAGCCGCGAGCGGCCCATCGACATGCGCGTCGCCGACCTGGCGCGCTACCTGACGCGCGAGAGGAAGACGCCGGTCCAGAACATCTGGATCAAGGCCGCCGGACACTTGCCGGATGATCCTGTGGTGCACCGGGCGGTGCTTGCCTACGCCTCCGATTTCACGCTGCTCGACACCGCGCTGATCGCCCACGGCAAGCTGCTGTTCGACGCCGATGTGCAGCTCGCGAGCCTCGACCACGGCATCTGGTACCACCGCCCGTTCCGCGCCGATGAGTGGCTGTTGTACGTCCAGGATAGCCCCAGCGCCTTCGGTGCGCGGGGGTTCTGCCGCGGCAGCATCTACACCCGCGACGGCAGCCTCGTTGCCTCGGTCGTGCAGGAAGGTTTGATGCGGCAGCGCACGTCGGCGTTCGTGCCCAATTAGTGGGCAGCTTTAATTGGCTGCATAAACGCTAGGCAGATTGCGCCCGCAAAATAACACGCCGCCTCAAAACGCGGCACAATTTCTCCTTTGAATCCAACAAGTTGCCTCGGCATCGCCGACTTGGCACGGGTCTTGACTCCGTTCTTAACGGCCGGCGCCCCGAGCACGGGAACGCATGGCCGAAACGAAGGCGAAATGTTCGCTGCTACGGCGGCGCGGATGCGTCAGGGGAGAGGGACCCGCATGAAGCTGATCACGGCAATCATCAAACCCTTCAAGCTCGAGGAGGTCCGCGCAGCGCTGACCGATCTCGGCTTGCAGGGAATGACGGTCACAGAAGTCAAAGGCTACGGACGCCAGAAGGGCCACACCGAGATCTATCGCGGCGCCGAATACGCCGTGAGCTTTCTTCCGAAGATCAAGGTGGAGGTGGTCGTCCCGTCGACGCAAGTCGACAAGGCGCTGGATGCCATCCAGCGGGCCGCCAAAACCGGACAGATCGGCGACGGCAAGATCTTCGTCTCACCCATCGAGCACACGGTGCGCATCCGGACCGGCGAAGCAGACGACAACGCACTTTGAATCGGGCTTCGGCCCATATCGAAGCCCTAGTACTACAGGAAGGGAAGGGGAGTTTAGGATGAACTTCAACGGACTAAAGAGATTGGCGGCGTCCGCATGCACGGCCGCTGCATTCTATGCGGCATCCGCGCTGCCGTCGCTCGCACAGGATCCGGCGCCGACGCTCAATTCGGGCGATACGGCGTGGATGCTCACCTCGACCTGTCTCGTCATCTTGATGACGGTGCCGGGCCTCGCGCTCTTTTACGGCGGCATGGTGCGTAAGAAGAACGTGCTGTCGGTTCTCGCCGCGACCTTCGCTACCTTCTGCCTCCTGTCGGTCCTCTGGTTCGTGGCCGGCTACTCGCTCGCCTTCACCGATGGCGGCGCCAACAATGCCTACATCGGCGGTCTCAGCAAGGCGCTGTTCGCTGGCATCACGCCGGAGAGCCTGCAGGGAACCATCCCTGAGCTGCTCTTCGGCGTGTTCCAGATGACCTTCGCGGCCATTACGCCGGCGCTCATCATCGGCGCCGTCGTCGACCGCATGAAGTTCTCGGCACTGCTGGTGTTCATGGCGCTGTGGATGTTCCTGGTCTATGTCCCGGTCGCGCACTGGGTGTGGGGCGGTGGCTTCCTCGGCTCCGATGGCGTGCTCGACTTCGCCGGTGGCACGGTCGTGCACATCAACGCCGGCATCGCCGGACTCGTCGCCTGCATCGTGCTTGGACGCCGCGCCGGCTACGGCTCGGAGAGCCTCGCGCCGTACAACATCGTCTACACGCTGATCGGCGCCTCGCTGCTGTGGGTGGGCTGGTTCGGCTTCAACGTCGGCTCGGCCCTTGCTGCCGGCACCGGCGCTGCGGTCGCGATGACCACCACGCAGCTCGCCACCGCCGCGGCCGCTCTCGCCTGGATGTTCTCCGAGTGGCTGGTGCACGGCAAGCCGACGCTGCTCGGCATGGCTTCGGGCGCGGTTGCTGGCCTCGTCGCCATCACCCCGGCTTGCGGCTTCGTCGATCCGAAGGGTGCCATCGTCATCGGCGTCGCCGCCGGCGTCGTCTGCTACATCTTCTCGACGGGGGTGAAGAAGGCGCTGGGCTATGACGACAGCCTCGACGTCTTCGGCGTGCACGGCGTGGGCGGTGTCGTGGGTGCCATCCTGACGGGCGTGTTTGCTGCCGAGGCGTACGGCGGCAAGGCCGGCCTCCTCGAAGGCAACTTCGCGCAGGTTCCGATCCAGGTGTACGGCGTCCTCGCCACGATCGTGTGGTCGGGCGTCGTCACCTTCGCGATCCTCATGATCCTGAAGTTCACCATGGGCATCCGCGTCAGCGAAGCCGCCGAGGTCGAAGGCCTCGACGTCGCGCTGCACGGCGAGTCCATCCAGTAGAGCTCCTGTGGGACGCGGGGCTCGCCTCGCGTCCTACGTCTTCTCCCGAGCGAGCGCCTTCCCCTAGGCGTGCTCTAAACTCGGCCCGCTGCTTCGGCATGTCGGGCCGTTTTTTGTTTTCAGGCGCGCGCGCCGTCGTCAGCGCGGAATGTCGAGCACCGTATGCTTGCGCAGCGCGCTGACGAGGCGTCGCAGATGCTGCGGCTCCAGCGCGATGCATCCCTCCGTCGGCTTCATTCCCGGCGCGGTGGCATGCATGAAGATGGCGCTGCCGCGTCCGGCGATGCGGGGCTTCAGGTTGTATCCGAGCACCAGCACGACGTCGTAGAGGCGATCTGACCGCCACATGTGCTCGGCGCTCGCCGGATAGGGATGCCGAACCGGCCGGTTGTAGTTGCGATCCGTCGGTGCATCGCACCAGCCGTCCGAGGGCCGCAGCGGCGATATCGGTACGCCGCCACCACCGGCAGGCCGAAGCAGCCGGTCCGGGCGGTAGTGCGCCCGATGGATCGCCAGGCGCCCGATCGGGGTTGCCCCATCGCCCTCCCGCTTGATGGAGCGGCGGCCGCTACGTCCCAGCGCGCATGGAAACGTCAGGTTGCCATATGTCAGGGTGCCCCGTGTCGCGCCCGCACACAGGCTCCTCACGACGATTTTAGGCTTCCGCTGTGGAATCTTGCCTCGTGTCCTCATTGGAGCTTCCCGCCGCCGCATGCTATTCGCACCGTCAGATAAAGCTGTCACGGCCCGCGGCCAAGCGTGGCGAAGGTGGGCGGCTGTGTTCGGCCGGAGCGAATGACCGATGAGCAATGCCCGACGCATCCTGATCGTCGACGACGACGAGGAGCTGCGCGAGACCCTGAAAGACCAACTCATTCTGCACGATGAGTTCGAGGTGCAAACCGCCGGGCTGGCGTCCAAGGGCATGGAGCTCGCCAAGTCCGACCACTTCGATCTCGTGGTGTTCGACGTATCGCTGCCCGACATGGACGGGCGCGAGGCGGTGCGCCATCTGCGCAAGTCGGGCTTCAAGACACCCATCGTCATGCTCACCGGCAATACGTCCGATGCCGACCAGATCCTCGGTCTCGACGCCGGTGCCAACGACTACGTCACCAAGCCGTTCAAGTTTGCGGTGCTGCTGGCGCGCATCCGGGCGCAGCTCCGTCAGCACGAGCAGAGCGAGGACGCGGTTTTCGCCATTGGTCAGTACACCTTCAAGCCGGCGTCGAAGCTGCTCATCAACGACAAGGGCACCAAGATCAGGCTGACGGAAAAAGAGACCTCGATCCTCAAGTACCTATACCGGTCGGGCGACAAGGTCGTTTCTCGCGACACGCTGCTGCACGAGGTATGGGGCTACAACGCCGGCGTCACCACGCACACGCTGGAGACGCACATCTACCGCCTGCGCCAGAAGATCGAGAAGGATCCCTCCAGCGCCGAGCTTCTGGTCACCGAGAGCGGCGGCTATCGTCTCGTTCCCTGACCTGTTTTCCACAGCGGACGTGGATATCGTGTGCGCCTTCGCGCGGCCTGTTGTGCATCGGGCATAGGCGCTGGACAGCGAATCAAGTGAGATCACCGCAAATTAGCCGATCGGCGCCGGCTTAGGCCGGATGTGGATCGGACGGTGACAAGTTGTGCGTCTGGAGCCAAGGGACGGACGGGCGCATTGGAACTCTTCGCCGGACATCTCGCGGTGCTGCCGCTGTTTCGCGGACTGACGCCGCTGCAGATCGCCGCCATAGCGCGCCGGGCCGAGAGGGTTTCCTACCATCCGGGCGCGACGATCACCGAGGAGGATGCCGTCGCCGACGCTGCCATCCTGATCATCGCCGGCACGGCAGTTCGCGTGAGCGGACCGGAGCTGATGGGCCAGCGGGAGCCGGTCGTACCGGGCTCGCTTCTCTGCGAGGCGGCCATGCTGATCGAGACCACCTACGGGGCGACGGTCGTCGCCCGGTCGGCGGTCCGCGCCGTCCACCTCACGCGCGAGGGCCTCGAGGAGCTGATGCTGGCCGACGCCAACCTCACCGACCAGGTCCTCGGCAATCTCGCCGAGAGGTTGAGCCGGTTCGCTGACGCACTACGCCGCGCCGACACGCTGATCGGTGGACGGGGCCAGGGCGCGAACGCGCCGAAGCCGCTGCTCAAGGCCGGATGACCAAGAAAAAACGCCCAACCCCGGGGGGAGGGGTTGGGCGTCGAGAGCGCTTTCGCGCGCGGTGCCGGGAGGGAAGCCGGCACCCCAGGTGATGTCTTTCGGCTAGACGGGGGGCACTACCGATACAGGGTGACACCACCTGACTGACTTGAGTTAAGCGCAAAGGGCTGAAGTTCAATAGAGCCCGGCCCCTGACTTCACAAAAATGTTACCAGGCGCAACAGAGTTTTCCCCAGGTAGCATTTGCCTGGAGTCCGAACAGCCACAGTGGGCGTCGTTCAGGGCATGGTCATTGGCCGGCCCATCGACTGGATCTTGAACAGTCCGGCATCGAGTTCGGCGCTCTTCGTGAGGTCGGAGACCTGCACCCGCGTATCGAGGCCCTGGGCGTCCTTGGTCACCCATTCCTTCAGCTCGAGACCGGGCTTGGTCGATAGGAAGAGCTTGATCTGGCCGGGGGTGTTCGGATCCTTGTCAATCAGCCCGACGACCAGCAGATCGTCCGACTCCTGCACCTCCATGATGCGCGCGTCGCGGACGAGATCGACATCCTTGCGCAGCAGCAGACGGAACGGCGTGTCGTCGAGGGCGACGCGATCCTCATTGTTGAGGTCGAGATCCTGGATGGCGAGGTAGTGGCCGTCAGAGACGACGATCTGGCGCGACGGACGGGCGTAGTCGAAACGGAAGCGGCCGGGGCGCATGACGTAGAACTTGCCGCGCATGCGCTTGTTGTCGGCGCCGGTCTGGACGAAATTGCCCTGCAACGCGTTGATGCCGCTGAAGTATTCCGACACTTTGTGAACCAGGTCGGTCTGTCGCGGGTCGAGCGTCAGGCCATCGGTTTTGGTAGGCGCTACCTCGGCGCTCCAGGCCGATCCCGAGCCGGGCGATGGCGGCGGGCTGGCGGGCGCCGGAGCGGGCACGCTCAAGGGCTTGGCTGCTTCCTCGCTGGCCGCGCCAGCGGGCGAGGCCAGCAAGCACACAGATGCCATCGCCGCAACTGCGATTGCTCTCAGCTCGTGCATAGGCCCCCGAAATCTCCCGAATCGGCGTCAAGCTCGCCCTAGATAGGGCATCCGCGTGCACGCGGAAACTCCCCCGCGCTCATCGCCGAACATTGCGTCTAGATGTAGGCGGCAGCCAGGGGCCTCGAAGCATTTGCCTAGTGTGTGGCGCTGCGGCTGCCGGCGCCGTCGCGTCCCGTGATCAGGATCTCGCGCCGGCCGGTGCTGCTCGCCGGGCCGATCAGCCCTTCCTCCTCCATGCGCTCGATGAGGTCGGCGGCGCGATTGTAGCCGATCGACAGCCGGCGCTGGATGTAGCTGGTCGACGC
>Ga0182738_1000113_pt1 | contig 143098 bp, 114 predicted proteins | sample eDN5th30CBELigMG_FD_128876 | JGI IMG/M metagenome (GOLD analysis project Ga0182738, IMG submission 128876) | Enriched Miracle-Growth compost microbial communities from Emeryville, California, USA - eDNA 5th pass 30_C BE-Lig MG (version 2)... ...
CGCGCGGCCGCGGGGGCCGGCGGGGAGATGAGGGAAAGGAGGGGGGGGGTGGGGGGGGGGGGGGGCGGGGGGGACATCAGTGACGACTCCAAGCTACTAAAATGAAAAACAATCGCTCCCTGAACCCGGCTCTAAGAAAGAGAAAAATCCAATTCTAACGAAAGGAAGTACTGAGAGCCGCGAACAAAACCCGTTCAACCACCAAGATCCCCTTTCCGCGAGCGGATCTGGATCAGTTTTGTGAGAGGTTCTTCAACAGGAATACCATCCAGAAAGCCTGACAACCTCCCCAGCTCATGAAATTCTACTTCAGACCTTTCATGAAATTATAATATTATGCATCATAGAGTATAGGTGATTTGTTAGCAAGGGTCAACTCTTGCTGTTGTGATATGTGAGGCGAATTTCTTGAATCTGACAAGATATCACGAAGTGGGCCAGCGACTGAGCGTACAACTCCTGCACCACGCCCGCGGGAGTTTCACTCCGCAAATGGGCCGACTTGCTCGCTCGACGAGGGTCCTGATAAGTCTTCTGTTCATCGAAGGTGAGTTCCTCTTCCCACCACTCGTGATAGAGACAGATCAACTCCGCTGCCGGTGATTGTTCCGCGTCCAGCAGGCTCGTCAGCAGGGTGTGTTCTTCCTCGTGGCCGACACGCTCTCTTCAGAGATTCCGGCCTTGCTTTCCTCGCATCATGCACCAGCGCGAATGGTCTTGGAAAAAAAAGCCATTTCGACCATATTCTGTGCCCGGATCCAGCAAATCCCCTGCTTGCTTTCTGAGACAGCATGAATTTCAGCGATGCGGCCCGCCGGAAATTGCCCATCGCTTCAGGTACGTCTGAGAGGAAACGAACGTGAATTACAGAACAATTCCATCCATTTGAAAGGGAGTTCCATGGGGCCCGACGCCTGGTCCACTTTAGCTGTCGTGGCTGTCCTGCTGGTGTGCCTGATCACAAATGTGGCTGCTCCGGACATTATTTTTTTATGGGCCATTGTCATTCTGACCATTCTGGGGGTGATCTCCGCGGAAGAAGCATTTTCCGGCTTTTCCAACGAGGCCATGTTGACGGTGGCAATGCTGTTCATCGTGGCAGCGGGACTGCGGGATACCGGTGTGCTGGATGGCATGAGCCAGCGGATTCTGGGTCGGGCGAAATCGAGCCGGTCCGCGGTATTTCGCCTGGCGGCGGTGATCGTTCCCTTTTCGGCATTTTTGAATAACACGCCCATTGTGGCCATGTTCATCCCCGTGGTGCTGGGATGGTGCCGACGGATGAATATTGCCCCGTCCAAACTGCTGATTCCGATTTCCTACCTGGCCATTCTGGGGGGAACCTGCACGCTGATCGGAACCTCCACGAACCTGGTCGTCAATGGCATGATGGCAAAAGCGGGCGTTCCCCAGATGACTTTGTTTGAACTCTCCTGGATTGGAGTTCCTTATGCCATTGTGGGGACGGGTTACCTGCTCACATGGGGAAATGTCCTGTTGCCCAACCGCAAAGACCTGATGTCGCAACTCAGCGAATCGAGGCGGGAGTACATCGCGGAAATGCTGGTTTCGTCCCGATCGCGATTGATCGGCAAGAGCATCGAAGAAGCGGGGCTGCGGCAACTGCCGGGACTTTACGTCGTGGAAATTGACCGGGCCGGACAACTGATCACCCCGGTGACTCCCGACGAAATCGTTGAAGAGGGAGACCATCTGGTTTTTACCGGCATCGTCAGCAGCATTCTCGAGCTGGAAAAGATTTCCGGGCTCCAGCCGGTGGATGAAAGTGCCCGCAATCTCACCGCTCAGGACAAGCGTCGCGGACGAATGTGTGAAGTCGTGATCTCCCAGACTTCTCCGCTCGTGGGACAGACCGTCCGCGAAGCCGATTTTCGGGCCACTTATGGAGCAGCGATTGTGGCGGTCCATCGCAGCGGCAGCCGGCTGGCTCGAAAAATCGGCGACATTCGCATGGAACCGGGCGACACGTTGCTGTTGCAGACAGGCCCGCACTTCGAACGGGCTTATCGCAACGATCCCGCATTTTATCTGGTCAGCAGCATTTCGGAGTATATCCCCCTGCGAAGTGACCGGAGCTGGATCGCGGGAGTGCTTCTCGTCGTGCTGATCGCTCTGATGTCAACGAGTTATATTCCGACGGTCGTTTCCGCGACGCTGATTTCCCTGGCGATGGTAGCAGCGGGATGCCTGTCCACCAGCGAAGCCCGCAAGTCGATTGAATGGTCGACGTTGATTACGATTGCCTGTGCCTTTGGAGTCGGAAAAGCCCTGGAGAATTCCGGCGCCGCAGCGGGGCTTGCGCGGACGTTTGTCAGCATGACCGGCGACAGCGGCCCCTGGGTGGCCCTGTCCGTCACCTACCTGCTGGTCTCCGTTATTACGGAAGTCATTACGAATAATGCCTGCGCCGCATTGATGTTTCCGATCTGCCTGGAAACCGCGAAGCTCTACAACGTCAGCGAACGGCCATTTTTAATTGCCCTGGTTCTGGCCGCCTCCGCCAGTTTTTCCTCACCGATCGGATACCAGACCAACATGATGGTCTATGGGCCTGGCGGCTATAAATTTCTGGACTTCTTCAAAGTCGGTGCCCCCTTGAACTTGATCCTGTGGGCCATGGCCAGTCTGGCCATTCCGTTCATCTGGCCATTTTAGAGCGGAGTTACAAATGGTGTCTCACGTCGATCCTGACGAAATACAGAGAATTTAAGGCCGAGCGCGATAGAACAATGACCAAACCCTTGCCGCTCCGTTTCGACCGGAGACCGGTTATGTGGGTTATAGGAGGACAGGCATTTGAAGTGATGCCATCCGATTCCGAACGTCGATCTCATGGACAATCGCTGATCACGGCGAGCTGCTTCTCTCCCCCTGCAAATCTTCTGAATTTTCGCAGCTGGCGAGGATCTTGAGCAGCGTGAATGACTTTGGTTGTGGCTGGAATGAACCGGCCGCGCCGGGGAAAAAGCATGTCGTTCAAAGGGATTGCCATGTCCACCAGGACTCATACGCTTGCCATGCTGATCCTGGTTGTGGGAGGGTTTTGTTCGAGTTCCGGCTGCCAGAGTGACGGACCGACGACTCGCATTGACTACACCTACGACAAGCCGATCTGGACAGATGCTTCATTTGAAAAACCAGCCGTTCCCCAAAAATAATTCCCGGAAAATCATCCTCTGGGCAGGACAAATGTTCTGAATTTTCGCAGCTGGCGGAGATTCCGTGCAATGTGAACGACTTTGGTTGTGGCTGAAATGAATTGGCTGCACCGAGGGGTGACCTTTTCCATCCCGACAGATTCTCGGGCCACAAGTTTTTTGAGCCACTTGGGTTCAGGCTGATTTAGGGACCTCCTTGTCACTGGACCTGTCACCGGATCACTCGGTGGAAAAGAGAGGTGACGAGAACAGAAACGTCGTTCGGTTCAATTTCGTTGGATGCGTTGAAAATTTGTTGGAGAAATGTGTATCGTTCCGATGCACCTCCAATCTGGATTACCAGATTTTCGACATCCTTTCGGATTGAACGTTTCTCGGGAGCTAACAACATGCAGTTGGGGTTCGTCAGCGCGATACTGCCAGAACTTGATACTCAGACAGTCTTGCAGGTAGCGGCCGACCTGGAATTTGACTGCGTGGAGATGATGTGCTGGCCTGTGGGAAAAGCAAATCGGCGCTATGCGGGCGTCACCCATATTGATGTGACCCGATTGACCGACGAAAACATCAAGGAAATCAACAACCTTTCCTGGCGACACGGAGTTAATATCAGCGGGTTAGGATATTACGGAAATGCACTTTCGGCTGATGCGGCGGAAGCGAAAGCAGCCGTCAGGCAGATTCGCCTGGTGATTGCCGCCTGTGCCCAGCTCAGCATTCCCCGGATGAATACGTTCATCGGACGGGACTGGACAGTCTCGATCGACGAGAATTTTGAGCGGTTTACCGATGTCTGGAAGCCAATCATTCAATTTGCGGAAGACCAGGACGTCTGCATCGGAATCGAAAACTGTCCAATGCTTTTCACCAATGACGAATGGCCGGGGGGAAAGAACCTGGCTGCCAGTCCGGCCATCTGGCGCAGAATGTTCCACGAGATTCCCAATTCGCATTTCGGGCTCAATTATGATCCCAGTCATCTGGTCTGGCAGCAGATGGACGAAGTCACCCCTCTTCGTGAATTTGCCTCGCGGATATTTCATGTCCATGCAAAAGACATGCTCATTGACCGCCAGGCACTGAATGATGTGGGAACGCTGGCGTTGCCGTCTCTGTATTCGGATGGCCGGATCCCCGGACGGGGACAGGTGAACTGGCCCTCGTTCTTTGCCATGTTGAAGGAAATCAATTATTGCGGTCCGGTCTGCGTGGAAGTGGAAGACCGGGAATATGAAACAACTCTGGAAGGACGCAAGCGGGCGCTCCGGGAGAGTCACGATTTTCTGCGGCAATTCGTCCCTGCTGAGTAGTAACGTGTCTGCTCTCCCGAAATTTCAATCTGCATCCCAGGGCGAAAAGCCAGGCCAGGAGGGAATTCCCGATTGCCCTTCCGGCCCGAAGGTGGGATAATGACCAGAGTCCCCGAGAAACGATCTGAATCTCATTATTGATCATCATTCGGAACATTTTCCGATTCCTTCGTCTCCACATGTCCACACCTCCGCCGGTCCCTGTTCGAGGACGTCGACTCCGCGTCGAAGCGAGGAAAGAACCGATTCCGCGTTCGATTCCCATTGCGGACGTTCCGCCTCCTCCCGGAATTGAACGGACGTACTGGGTGCAGGCGTGGGAATATCTGAACGGGGACGGGGGCCTGAGCCTTCTGATTTCATTCACCTTTCATGGAATTCTGCTGGCACTGCTGGCGATTCCGGTTTTCGGCATCCTCAAGCAGCAGGAACCGATCATTACCAGTATTGTCCAGGGAGACGCTGGCGATGGTCTGGCGATGGGCGCGCCCGGGGGGATGGAGATGTCGCTGGCCCAGATTGCCCCGCCCCAGGGAAATCCACTCGAAAATCTGCTCATCGAAGGTCCCGCCCAGACTGTCAGCATGTTGCCGGCCCTGAATCCCAGCGACTTGCCGACGGCTCCGGAGTCCGGAAAATCGGGCCGCGGTGGAAAAGGGAACGGGCAAGGGACCGGATTCGGGAACGGTCCCGGCGGGGAAGGTGGTCTCCGCATTATCGAGCCCCCCAACGCAGTCCGCGCGGGGAGTTTTTCTGTCTGGGCCTGGCCGATTATCGGGAACGACGTCAAGGGGAATGTTCTGCATGGCGATGCGGGGAGTGCGCCTGCTGTCTTGCAGCCCTACCATATCGTGATTCGCCTCCGGGTTGCGGAAGGACGGAAAACCGTCAGCCTGTCTGATTTCAGCGGACAAGTGGTTGGCTCCGACAGCTATACCCAGAAAATCCCCCAGGATGCCTGGTTCTATAATCAAAAAGGGGATCTGGTCCGAGCCCGTTCGGGGCGGGCCATTCCAGTTGTCGACGGAACCGCGGAAATCCTGATTCGCGTCCCCGGAGCAGGCACTTCCGCGGTCAAGGATTCCATTACCGTCTCGACGCGCCTGACGGATGAGGTCCAGAAGATTGAATTGCAGTTCAAAGAGCGGAATTCACGGCGCTGACCACCGGCCGTCACAAACGGACCAGCACGATATTGACAGCCCGCACTGGATGTTACGAGTCGTTCCGTTCGTCCGTATTCATCAGTCGATGATGCAATCGCGACAGGTCGGGAATGAGTGATTCCAGACCTTGCCAGACACGATGGTCAACCCGGATGAATTCTCCTTCGCTGGTATGAAATTCCGCTGTCGGCAGTGACATCAGGCTGACGAGTTCAGTGCGGAGATATTCCAGCAGGTCGCCGAGTTCAGCCCGTTGCACCGTGGAGAGATTGGCCGGTAAAGGAGGAATTCCGCCCGGGAACGCCTGGTTCAGATCGCTGGCTTCCAGAAATGGGCCAAAAGCCTGGGTGGCTGATTCGAAGGCTGCCTCCCGGGTTTCGGGAGCATGGCGCAGACGCTCGCGCAGTTTTTGAAGCTCTTCCGGGCCCCCCATCAGCAGAACGCACCGGCCGATCATGATCAGGTCGCCGTTTCGCAGAACCCGCAGCCGGATGGGGTGCCCGTTGACCCGTGTCCCGTTAGTACTTTCCAGATCGGTAAGAATGATGCGACCCCCGTCTTCCTGCACTTTGGCATGAAACCGGCTGATCCGTTCATCATTTAATTGAATGTCGTTGTCCTCTTCACGACCAATCGTCAATGGAGTGGATAAGTTTTGAAAGACCCGCCCCGCTTCGAGACCTTCAACAACTTGAAACGTAATTTGAGCCATGTGATACGTCTTCGAAGTGAGACGGAACAATGGTCCGGCTCGTGATCCGCGTCAATATTTCTGTCCGGACAGCGTCTGTTCCGTCGGAATCAATTTCCGGAAATCGGAATCCTGAAATTCACCGGACGTTGCCGCTGTGCTGCCAGGGCCGGAACCACTTCCGAAAAAAGCGAAACGATTCCATCAGAGCCTGAACAACACTATATCTCCAATGCACAGTGGATGGTATCCAGCAGATGAGCCCGCCGGGGAGGTTTGCGGATCACGGAAAACGTATCCAGTTCCCGGGCCTGGATTTCAATTTCCAGCGTCACTTCCGAGCTCATCAGGATACACGGAATTTCCAATTGATGTTCCCGGACCCAGCGGATGGCATCCAACCCCGTGAGCAGATTCATATTCAAGTCGAAAAGGGCCAGATCGACGCTCATGTTTTCGACAACCTGAATGGCTTCTTCTCCCGACGGGACATCGATCACCTGGAAATAGGGAGAGAGAATTTCGACGACGGTCCCACGGAAAGCCCGGTCATCATCGGCAATCAGCAATCGTGTTTTTCGTTGGGAGTCCATGTCCATGAATCCAGCTCCATGCTTCCAGGTTCTTCAAATTCATTCTCACGAAGAACATCCGGCGGCGGGTTCCTCCGCCGGCAGCATCGGAATTCTAGGCGGAAGTCCGGTCCAAAGAACACGTCAAAACGGAAAAAACTCATTTGTTCGGTCGCTCCCATGAATCGCACAGGAATGTCTCCTTTTGGAGACACTTCGGAGGAAACGATACAGTCCGAACATTTCCGGGTGGGACGGGGGCGTTTTCGGGCGTTTTGATTCGCGAATTCCCAGCCGTAACGTACTTCTTTGAAGGAAGTCTGTCCGGGAATCTTGTTTCCGGTTTCCTCATGGTTTTCAATCTCAATCTTCATCGTTTCCGTCAGAATTTTTGGCATGAGACTCAGGACACTTCGGAATATTCGCGAAATTGTCGGGCCGGAATCCCGGGTGATTGGGCTGGTCGTGGCGGGGTTGCTGCTGGGGGAAATCGGCATGCGCTGCATTCAAGACCGCCTGTCGGTGGACGTGGGGCATCTTCGTTCTTTTCCTCAGAGGGCGAATGAACTGACAACGGCTCCCCGGCATCCGCAGATTCTGTTTCTGGGGAACTCGATGACCCGGTACGGAGTTTCCACGGAAGCATTTGCGAAGGAATTCACCGCTCAGACCGGCCTGGTGCCGGCCACGATGAAAATCAATCCGGACAATACCGCTCTGGCGGACTGGTATTACGCTTACCGCAATTACTTCTTCAAACCGGATCACGCTCCGGATATCCTGATGATTGGATTCGAAGGGGGACATCTCCGCGATAAGCCAACGCTGCATCCCGGAAGACTTGCTCAATACTACTGTGACACCAGCGACTGGCCCGAACTCTGCCGGTATGATCTGAAAACGTTTGAAGATCGAGCGGCTTATCTGGTCTGTGCCGCTTCCGCGATGTGCAGCAATCGGGACCGGCTGCAGCGCCGGTTTCTCGACACTGTGATTCCCGGTTATCGCGATGGCAGCCAGGAACTCAATCTCCGGCAAAAAAGTCTTGCGGAACGAAAACTTCCTCCGCCAACTTACAATCGTCTGAGGGAATTTCTACGGATGACCCGCGTGCAGAACGTAACCGTGGTTCTGGCTTCCATGCCGATTGCCGCTCCATATGAACTCGATCCCGAGTTGCTAGATGTTCTGCGTGAGGAGGGGATTTCACTGGTGGACTGTCGGCATATCCCGGGCATTGTTCCGGAGATGTTTCCCGACGGGGTTCACATGACCAGCGCTGCCAGCCAGATTTACAGCCATTATCTGGCGGATGCCCTGGCTCAGCGAATGAACAGTGTGAAATTGCCGGCACTCTCCGCAACAGCACGATAATCACCGCCCATCGTCGGAAAGAAATCCGCGTCAGTCACGGTAGGCGAACGCCCCAGCAGCGATATGATACTGGTCACGTAATGACTGATCGACCGCTCGTCTGGAGAGAGACATCGTGCTGGAATTTCTTGCTCATCTGATTATTACAGCGGCGCTGCTGCTGGTTGTGGCGAATTTTATTGAAGGCTTTCGAATCAAAGGCTGGGGGCCGGCACTTCTGCTGGCCCTGGTCTTGGGACTGGTGAACGCATTTATTCGTCCGTTGATGGTGGTGCTCACGTTTCCGATCACCGTCATTACATTCGGCCTGTTTCTGCTGGTAGTCAATGCCCTGATGTTGTGGCTGGCCTCTTCGCTTGTCCCGGGAACCCAGGTGCAAAAGTTCAGTTCCGCCTTTCTGGGAGCCCTGCTGCTCTCCGTCCTGAACCTGCTGGTGGACATTTTGATTGACTGATTTCGCGTTGTGGGGTCCCCCAGCGTACAATGTCATTCTTCAAATGTTTTCCCTGAACCGAGTCGATCCGCGTGTCTCCCCCTTTTTCTTCAAGCGATTTACATTCACTTTTGCAACTTCTGGCCAGTGGTGCGAGAACCGTTGATCAGATTCAGCAGGAACTGGAGTCTCGATTCCCGTTATCGTCTTCTGTTGATGAACCGGCGGCTGTCACGCCGGAATTACGGCTTGATCTGGATCGGGAAGCCCGCTGCGGTTTTCCGGAAGTGATCTATGCGCCGGGAAAAAATCCGGCCGCGCTGTTGAAAGCCTTTCAACTGTTGCTGGCACGGGGGCAGAATGCCCTGGCCACCCGGTGTGATTCGAATCAGGCAGCGGAACTCTGCAACGCGTTTCCACAAGCGATCCGGAACGAGGTTGCCCGGACGGTTCGGGTGAATTTGAATTCTCGTCCGGGAGAAGCGGATGCGAGCCGCGTGATGGTCGTGACAGCAGGAACGTCGGATCGGCCCGTCGGGGAAGAAGCACTGGAAACGCTCCGTTGGATGAATGTCGCCGCGGAGTTGTTGATGGATGTGGGTGTTGCTGGTCCGCAACGGTTTCTTCAGCAGAAGCACCGGCTGGAGAATGCCCAGGCAATTATCGTGGCTGCGGGGATGGAAGGGGCTTTGCCTTCGGTTGTCGCCGGTTGGGTGGATTGTCCTGTGATCGCTGTTCCCACGAGCGTGGGATATGGAACATCATTTGGAGGACTGACCGCTTTGCTCGGGATGTTGAACAGCTGCGCCGCAAATGTGGCTGTCGTGAATATTGATGCCGGTTTCAAAGCGGGATATCTCGCCGGCATGATTGCCATGCAGGCGTGCAAAATTCATCGGTGAAAGAACGGAGTTCCGTTTCCCGGCACAGGGATCGTGTTGGTATCGCTCGTCATTATCCCCTTCATAAAACCGGTCGCGTCCCCGCTCGCGGAAAGAGAATTCTCATTATTTGAGTGGTTTTGTTCGCGGCACTGAAAAAAACATGAAATTCACAGAAGCAGCAATGACTGACGAACTCGAAACCAGACGCGACACATTGCTCTCCGTTTTAAAGGGGTATGGCCGGGTGGCGGTCGCCTTTTCCGGAGGCGTGGACAGTGCCCTGGTGGCCAAGGCCGCCGCGCTGGCCTGCGGGGAAAATGCCGTCGCTGTCACGTCCATCAGTCCATCCCTGGCGGAAGGGGAACTGGAGTCGGCCCAGCGAATCGCCAGGCAGATCGGCATTCGTCACGAACTGGTCCGGACGGATGAATTCGCCATTCCGGGATATCGGGCGAATTCCGGAGACCGCTGTTATTACTGTAAAACAGAACTTTACGAAGAGATCATCGCCCTGTTGCCCCGATGGGATGTGGATGTCATCTGCAACGGCGCCAATCTCGATGACCGGGGGGATCACCGTCCAGGAATGAAAGCGGCTGCCGAACGCCAAATTCGCAGCCCGCTCATTGAAGCTGGTTTTTCCAAACAGGACGTCCGCGATCTGGCCCGGGAATGGGGCCTGCCGGTATGGGACAAGCCTGCGGCCCCCTGTCTTTCCAGCCGGATTGCCTATGGCGTGGAAGTGACCCCCGAACGTGTCTACCGAGTGGATCAGGCGGAACAGTTCCTGCGAGAGACACTTCACATTCAGGAACTTCGCGTCCGCTTGGAACAGCATGACCTGGCCCGCATCGAAGTTCCACTTTCCATACTGCCGCAACTGGCCGATCCCAGGATCCGGACGCACTTGGTGAATCAGTTTCGAACTCTCGGATTTCGATACATCACGCTCGATCTGGAAGGATTTCGTTCCGGCAGCCTGAATCAGTCTCTACCGCTGGTAACATTGCAATGGAGTGCTTCCGAGCCTGCGGATCCATCATGACAATCCCGTCTGGAGTTCCCTTGCCGACGGTCTCGGCATTACAGCGTGTAATGGCCGGTTTTCTCGCTGCTTTGATCGCTTCGGTCTGGCCATTATGGGGATGGGAACCGGCTTCTCTTGTACAAATCCCATGGTTTTCGGAACTGACGGGAGTTCCTGGCTGGGTGGATCGGATTGGGCTGGCGGTCTTGCTGGTCAGCATGGTCATTCTTGCGGGGCCACGGCGATTCTCCCGAGGACAGACCTGGGGACGATTGTTGCTGGTCGTCAGTCTCGGTCTGCTCGTCCTGCTGGATCAGCATCGTTTTCAACCCTGGGTTTGCCAGTTTCTTCTCATGGGCACGGCTCTACTGATTGCTCCGGACCAGGTGGGGCTCTCCTGTAGCCGGGCAATTGTCATCAGCATTTATCTCTGGTCAGCCATTTCCAAATTGGACATGGCTTTTTTGAATTCTCATGGCCAACTGCTGTTGAACGGTCTCTTGCACCCCCTGGGGATCGAAACGACCTATTGGTCTCCCCGGATCAAAACATGGCTGCCGCTCCTTTTCCCAGCGGGCGAACTGCTGACAGCGTTCTGTCTGAGTCTTCGTTCCTGGCGGCAGATTGGACTGATGGCCTCTGTGGTCATGCACCTTTTGTTGCTCTGGACGCTGGGCTGGGGGTTAGGACATGAATGGAGCGTGCTGATCTGGAATGGTTATTTTCTCGTCCAGAACCTGATTCTGTTCCGCCCCCCGGGGCAATATTCCATTGTCACCGTGGAATTGATGCCGAATTCAGTGTCCTCTTTTCGTCATCGCCTCGCTGTTGGCGGGACGATCCTGGCTGTCTCGTACCCAGCATTGGAACTTGTCGGGTATTGCGATCACTGGCCAGCCTGGGCGGTGTACAGTTCCCGCCCCGCGCTGGTGACGATTCTTCTCGACGAAGCAGCGGTATCAAACCTGCCCGAAGATCTGCGTCCTTTTCTGGGAACTCCGTTGCCGCTGACGGATGAGATTCCGTTTCGTCTTGATGCCTGGTCCTTTCAGACCTGCGGCTGTCCGGTTTATCCGCAACTCCGTTATCGATTGGCACTGGCGGGTGCCTTGCTGGAGTCTCTTTCTCCGGATGCCTGGCAGGTTGAGATTCGGTTCACGCCCCGTCGGTGGACGGGAGAACGAAAAGAATTACACCTGCGGGGACGCGATCAGATTCGGGAATACTGCCGGACCTTCTGGGCCAATACCCTGCCCCGGCAACCTGGAAAGAATCCGGTGGAGCAGGCTGGAGCTTCAGATCCGAATTGACTGGTTGAGAAATGGATTGCATCTCCAGTCGATGGGGCTGAAGGGAAATGCCGCCGAAGAGTCGAATATCAATCCGGTTTTTTCCGCTCATCCCATCCAGCGAACCGAATCGGAATTATGGGTTCCAGTTATCGGTATTGAATTTCGCTCAGGGGCTGAAGGGAAATGCCGTCGAAGAGTCGAATATCAATCCGGTTTTTTCCGCTCACCCCATCCAGCGAACCGAATCGGGTCTGGTATTCCGCCAGCCGTGCCAGCTTCACGTCGATTGCAGGTTCCAGAGCGTCAGCCCCGGGAGCTTTTCCCCAGACGATGCGATTTCCCCCGGCTGTTTCCAACTCAAAGATCGGTTCCTCCGTCGCTGCCCGTTGTCCGACTGGGGCGAGGATCGCCTGGAACTGAAACTTCGACCAATACCGGTTCATGTCCTGTTGCGGAGCGAGGGTCATTGCCAACTTCACTGCCGCGGTGACGATGGGATCTCCCCATGTTGTTCCGGCACTTCCCTGGGGAATGGTCGAAATGTTCCGGATCTGTGGAAGCCGATCCGTCAGAGTTGTGGCGAAGTCGCGGGGCGGAAGCAGAACCCCTTCTTCGTCGACGGGATAAAATCCGTCCACCACGCGAATAAATGCAGCGGGACGGCGATATTCCAATTCCACAACTAAGGCAGGAGTTGCGGAGATCTTCACCGAAATCACGCGCTTCACCCAGGGATGCCGTTCCCATGCTCCAGCGACCTGCTTGCAGATCTGGGGATCGAGAAGGGAAACCGTTTCGGGAAGTCCGGAATTCGCCAGCACTTCCTGCAAGATGGTCTGCGGCATCCATTCGTGCGGGGGAGTGAACTGCATCTCCGCGAGGGGGAACTGGTATTCCGAACGAGTCCGCAATTCCGGCACGGATCGTGCCACCAGCACTGCCATTCCCCCCATTGTCCCCAGGAACAAGACCGTCGTCACCGTTCCCATGCTCAACCAGCGTCGTTTTTTGATTTCCGCTGACGCAACATCTTCCCCGGAAACGATCGGATCGGGCACGGAAGGAGATTGTCGGGATTTGGAGGATTTTCCGGAAGAGGCCATGAATTCAAACCAGGAAAGGCAACTTGTTCTCCGCTGGGGAATGATGTAGCGCTGTGACCGGGCTTTTTACACTCCCAGCATGTTCGCTGTGTGGACCGTCGACAAATGACTTGTAATTCGCCAGTTGCGGTCCGCACGGCAGACCTGACTGAGGATTGTCCGTCGTTTTTTGATGCACCGTTCCGGGGAGAAGCCGGCCGGCCCTTTTCAGTGACATCGGCGCCAATTCATTGTCGATACATCGAATTTTCGAGAATGTTTTTGCCTGTGTGAATGTCATTCATGTTTTGCGGACGAGGCAATACGGGTTGAGGAGAATGGGCTGATCCCAACTGCAATGCGGAGCGAATCATTTCCTCACATAACCGCGACATCGACCACCCGAGTGCCCGGGCGGACTTGGGAACAAGGCTGTGGCTGGTCAGCCCTGGAATGGTATTCACTTCCAGAAGCCAGGGCTGGCCGGATTGATCGACGCGGAGATCCACCCGGCTGACTCCCCGGCATCCCAGCGACTGGCACGCCTTCACCGAAAGTTCCTGAACCCGCTGAGCCATCACATCGGCAGAATCGATGATGACGTGATATTCTGTTTCTTCATCCCGATACTTGGCGTCGAAATCGAAAAACGGGTGCGGCGTTCCGATCCTGATGGAGGGTAACGAATGGTCATCCAGCACGGGAACGGTCCATTCCTGACCGGCGATCGCTGTTTCGAGCAGAACGTCATCGCCATAACTGCGAGCCAGCGCGATGGCAGGGAAAAGTTGTGCGGGCCCATTCAGAATGGAGACTCCCAGGCTGGATCCCTGGGCCTCCGGTTTCACCACCAACGGCCAGCCGAGTTCTTCTGCATGGGCATGGATCTCGGATTCCGTCATCTCCCCGGAAATGAAGGTGAACGCAGGCGTGGCCAGTCCGCAATGCAAAAATCGCTTTTTCGCAGCCACTTTGTGAAAGGCCAGCGAAGAAGAAATCACGTTGCTTCCGGTATAGGGAACCCGCAATTGATCCAGACGTCCCTGGATATCGCCGTCTTCGCCATGAGTTCCATGCAGCGCAATGAACGCGACATCGCTTTCCGTCCAGTGAAAATTCTCCACTGGAATCAGGCCCGGATCCAGCGGAGCAACAGAATGCCCCGCCTGTTCGAGGGCTTGAATGACCGCCGTCCCCGATTCCAGACTGATCTCGCGTTCCGCGGAGTCGCCCCCGAGGAGAACCACGACCCGCCAGCGGTTCCAAAGAGATTTCGGCGATTCCATTGCTGAGATCATTGATGTGACTCATCCGTGAAAATGACCAGGACTGTTCATGTCCTCGTTCGCAAATCCCATCGTCCCCCAATTCAATCTGAGAACAGATGCGCCCGAAGTCTTCGTTCTATTTCAGCGAGACAATAGAAGAGTCAACGCTGCCGGGAACAGTCCTACCGAACCTGTTGCCGAGGACTTCTTCCAGCAATTTCCGTCACACGAATATATTGCACCGACGCATTGTCAATAGTCGTCGTCAACAACTTGGGCAGTAAGCGGGAAGAGGAACTGGAGATTTTCCCGTGTGTCCGCACATGCAGCCATCCGACTCCGCCCAGCGAATCGACAATCCGGTAATCTCCCGCTGCGATTCCTATCGGAAGCTGATTGATATGGGCTTCCAGAATCTCAGCGGCGATCAGCAATCCCCCGGTTTCGAGTTCGAACTGCTTGTTTTGATTTCCGACGGAAATTTCCAGAGCTGCTTTCGGGCGTGCTGGCAGGGAGTTTTGAGGAACTTCGATGTGCTGGACACTTTCCGGGACCGGGATCCATTCTGGTTCCTGTTCCACAACTCCCCGAGGAATGGGACCGGTGTTCATTGCCAGAGCCTGCTGCGGATGATCGTTAGACCAGATGCCGGCAAACAGGGCAATACAGGCGGTCAGCGCCAGTACCCGGAAGATGGATTGAGACGTTTCAGTCATGGCAACGGTCCGACAAAATGCGCTCTGCTCACTGTCGTGCGGAGACCAGCGGCACGTTCGAAGGGAGAGGATTCCCGGAGTAGCCTGCAAACCAGCAGGCAACAGGGAGATCCTGTCAGGACAGAGCAGCCGTTTTACCGGACCAGACCACTCACCGGATCGGACCACGAGGCAAAAGACCGCTCCTTCAGACTATCGACCGGCAGACTTTGGCAAGTTGCCCAAATCGGGAGAGAAAATCGAGGGGAGCGAACTTTTACGTGGTCAAGGAAATTCGCATCGCTTTTGCGAAGAATGACGGTTCGTCCGAATCTGCGGCGCCTATTCCCGATGCAATTCCACAAATCGATTCGAACCGGATTCTTGAAGCCGATTGATTGTCAGAGTCAATTGTCGACCCGGCCTGGGGAGACTTCGCGAATCAGAATACTCGGACGTTCAATCGACTGGCCTTTGACCTGTACTGAAATCGTTGGCCAGTTTATGGAGGGAGTAATGACTTCGTTCTTTCCATCTCCCACCAGAATGGTATCACCCACCAGGGAAGAGCGGACGCTGGGATACCAGAAAACCGCTGTCTCTTTTTGAAAAACAGACTGGGAATCGGGCCGCAAGGGCATTTCGGAAACATCATACCCGATGACATCCGCCTGCTCGGCACACCGCCATTCATCCGGAACGCCAAATTTTTCGTAAATCCTTGCCACCCGCTTCCAGGTATCCGCCATGGTCCAGCCATGTTGAGTGAAAAAGAGTCCGGTTGCCTGAATCCCACTCGCCAGCCGGTGCACTTCCTGCAATTCCGCGGAGGGAGCCCCCAGGCAGACGGTGCGGGTCACGCCGACATGCAGTCCGTGCCGACGACCGACGGCTGAAATCACGCAGTGTCGTTCCACCCGCTCTTCACTATAGGCCCAGTGCCGATATCGCCAACCCTGGGCATCCGCCATCACCTGCATCCGAACCGGTTGAATACGATGCTTGATCAGACGATGCGCAAGATGGCCGGCAATTTCGGCTTCCGTGGCTCCAACGTCGAAATTCCTGGCAGTGGCTTCCACCGCATGGGTGACATCCCGGCCCAGTTCCCGAAACCGCTCCAGTTCCCGCAATCCGTACTGGATCCGGAAGGGAAGGAGATCCGCAGCAACATAATCGGTCCCGGGAAACCAGGTGTCGGCCGCTGTTTTTCGTCCTCGGCAGACATCCAGACGCAGAACATTGGGATCTTCCGACCAGGGACGTTCTTTCAGAAGAAAGCCGAGCCCCATCAGGTCGCGGTCAAAAATCTGTCCGGAATCGACATTCCCACAGAGAATGACCCGGGCTTCCTGGGTCACCAGGGCAGCAGCCACTGGAGTCGAATTTCCCTGCCGCGTATTATCGCCTCCGCAAGTGAGCCAGCTGAAATTGGCCGGATCCTGAATGAGCAGGCTGTCATATCCCTTGATCCGCAGATATTCGCTCAGCAGTTCCTTCCGTCGGCTGATTTCTTTCAGTCTCAACGTATCCAGAATCGGCATTTCCGCAGACGAAACCGGTGAATTGGGAGCAAGTGCAGTTCCTGCCATACATCAACTCCGCCACAATGTCGAAGAGAAATGAGGTGACATTGGAATGGGTTCCGGCTGATTCTCTGTAACAAAATTCTAAGAAGCGAATACAATGATTGCCTGAAAGAAACATCAAGAAATGCAATTTTCACGATAACAACTGGCTGAACGGCATTCCACCCCAGACTTCTCCGCACGCGGCCCACATTCAAAATTCTTTCCGCGTTCGAGGATTTTGTGCAGCGTGAATGACTTTGGTTCTGGTCAGAATCAACCGGTCGCTCCAAATCAGGATCGGGGAGTTGAGTCAGGCAAAAAACGCTTTACGGAACAATAATTCTTGAGAGAACGATTTTTGAATTGCCCATGGCCCGTACGGAATCAGCCCGGGAAGACCTGTTTGCGGAGTTGAAATCCTTCTCCTGCCGCTGGGAACTGCATGTCCCGCACCAACCAATACCGATTGTGCTGGCAGTTCGAGACGAAGGGCGGATGGCGGTCTATCTTGGAGACGATCCCGGCTTCCAGTTTGACGCCGCAGGTGGACTCCTCCGTGCTTTTGTCGACGGAAAACTTTACCGAACCCAGGGAACTTTCCTGGCCTGCCTGGTGCGACAACGAAATGACTCCGAAACTGTTCTGCAACGACACGATTTGAGAGGGATCGAATTGACAAGTTTCCTGCACGATGTGGAGGACCGTCTCCAGCCGCTCATTCAGTCTCTGCTGCGGGGAGATTTCCGAATCACTCGTTCTTTGACGACATCTTCCCTTTCGTTGCGAACCGTGGCACTTCAATTGGAGCGATCCGCCGGCAAAATTGAACTGGCCCCCGCGTATTCCACTCGCCCTCGATAATTGTCGCTTTTCATTTGAATTCAATGACGATATAGTTCTTCGCTCTTTCAAATGCGTTGTTGTCGGTCTTTGCGCCGATTCAAAGGGAATGTCCGAGGAAGCCATGGCGAAAACACAGCGAAAACTGAAAAAAGCAAACCACGGGAAACGACCCGCCAGTTCCAAAGCCCGCCGGCTGAAACGGGCTGGAATCAAAACCTGATTTTTCCCGTCCCATTCGGATGAGTTCTTTTTCAAGTGATGGGAGCGACCCCGGTCCGAAGGCTGGCGATTGCCGAGCCGGCGGTAAATCCGTGACTGGCCGCTCTGTCATCACCGATTTATCGCACTGGGGGCCTGATTCTTCGTATCCCCCGATTCTTCAGGCAGATGCGGAGCAATATTGCCGCACGCTGGCGCAAACGCATTACGAAAATTTTCCCGTTGCCAGCTGGCTCCTTCCCCGGCATCTTCGCCAGCATTTCTGCAACGTCTACGCCTATTGCCGCTGGGCGGATGATCTGGGCGACGAAACCGGTGATCGACCCCGATCGCTCCAGTTGCTTCGCTGGTGGGAACAGCAGCTGAATCGTTGTTATCTGGGAGAAGCGGAACATCCCGTCTTCGTCGCGCTTGGGCCGACAATTCGCCGTTATTCAATCCCACGAGAGCCTTTTGCCGATCTGATTTCCGCGTTCATTCAGGATCAGACAGTTCTCCGCTACGAAACATTTCCACAACTTCTCGACTACTGCCAGCGAAGTGCAAACCCCGTGGGTCGGATTGTGCTTCACCTTTGCGAGCGAAGCACCGCGGAGAATGACGCCTGGTCTGATGCCATCTGCACCGGTCTGCAACTGGCGAATTTCTGGCAGGATGTGGACCGTGACCTGAACATCGGACGAGTCTATCTGCCTGCGGACCTCCGGAGTCAATTCGGATATTCCGACATGGATCTGGAGTGTCGGCGGACCACTCCGGAATTTCTTGACATGATGCATTTTCTGGTCGAGGACGCCCGCACACGGTTGAGGGCGGGACATCCTCTTATCAAAAAAATGCCGGGACGGATACGACTGGACATCGACCTGTTTCAACGAGGCGGACTACTCACTCTCCAGGCGATTGAACGAATCGGTTACCGTGTCTGGGACCAGCGTCCCGTGGTCCGCAAGTCGGAACTCCTGCGTGCGGCAATCAAAACTTTGCTGGGATGGACCTGAAAAAAGGAACCGGGAAAGGATGGGAACAAACACATTTGAACGTGGAATTGTTCCCGATCAACCACTTCTTGGGAACGTTCAGAAAGATCGCCACTGTCCGGTTGCCGAGCGACTTCATCTCCCACTTCGACCGCCAGATTTTCGATTTCCAGGAATGTCTGAGTTTTTCTGAGCGAAGCTCATTCTTCTTTCCAGAGCTATTCGACAAAGCAGCGAACCTGTTCTCGAAGCCGGTCCTCCATGACCTATTCCCCAAACCTGCTCCAGATTCCGGAAATCCCAATAATTTCACACGCCCGACAGCATCACAAATCCGAGGCCAATCGCAAAGTGCGGAATGCACCTCCAGAGGCTCAGATTACGAAACTCTTCTCTTGGCTCAATTCGCGTTCACTCGCTAACCTGTTGGAATTGCCATTTGCTGATTCAGCCACAACCAGTTTTTCCCCAGCGGCAGCCAGCATGGCTCTATGATATCAATTCTCCAGCACACGGAGAATTTCAGTCGTTTGCGTACATGGAAAGTCAGGAAAACGATGTCGCTTCGCGTTTATAACACGCTGGCTCGTGAGAAACAGGAATTTCAGCCGATTCAACCAGGACAGGTCTCGATGTACCTGTGCGGTCCCACGGTTTACAAGCCGGCCCATATCGGACACATGGTGGGGCCCGTCATTTTCGACACCATCAAACGCTATCTGACATATATTGGCTATCACGTCACGTTCGTGGTCAACATTACTGATGTGGATGACAAGCTCATCAACAAGGCCCGTGAAAAAGGGGTGGCAGTCAAAGCCCTCGCGGAGGAGATGACGGAAGATTATTTCGACAACCTGAAGCTCATGGGAGTCGACACGATCGACCATTTCCCGTATGCCACCGATTACATCGGCGCCATGCAGGAAATGATCGAACAATTGATCGCCCGCGGCATGGCATATGAACTCAATGGGGACGTCTATTTTTCCGTCACGCAGGACACGGACTACGGAAAACTGAGCGGGCGAAGCGTTGAACAGATGCTCGCGGGAACCCGCGTGGAAGCGAATGACCGAAAACAGAATCCGGCCGATTTCGCTTTGTGGAAGTCTTCCAAAGCTGATGAGCCCGCCTGGGACAGCCCTTGGGGACCAGGACGTCCCGGCTGGCATATCGAATGTTCCGCCATGAGCGGCAAGTTGCTGGGAGAATCAATCGACATTCATGGCGGCGGTCTGGACCTGATGTTTCCACATCACGAAAACGAACTGGCTCAGTCGGAATCGGCTTCGGGAAAACCATTTGTCAAATACTGGATGCATAACGGCCTGATGCAGTCAGGGAAAAATACCGGCAAGGTTGGAGGCGCTCACAGCAAGGAAGGGGATGCTCCCACCACATCACAGGATGCCCAGATCGCGGGAAAACTGGCCGGGTCTGCCGGCGCGGAATCGGTCAAGTCCGCTGTCTTCGCCCATCATCCTCCCGAAGTGGTCCGGTTTTTTCTTCTCTCAACCCATTACCGCAGCCCGATCGATTTCTCCCTGGAAAATATCGCCAGTACCGGCAAAGCCATGGAAGGATTCTATCGTCTGTTCGAAATCTCTCAGCGAATTCTCGGCAGCAGCTATTATGACCTGCCCGTCCCGAAAACCCGCAAGGAAACGACCCGGCTGGAAGAACTTCCCGCGGATTTGCGAACTGCTGTCGCGGAGCTGCGCGATCGCTTCTGGGAAGCAATGGACGATGATTTCAACACCGGCGGGGCCATCGGCATGTTGTTTGACCTGCGCCGCGCGATTAACGGCCTGATCACGCAAAATCAGTTGGAGGCGAAAGCAACTCCGGAACAGCAATCCCAACTGACAATTCTACTCTCACTCCTGAAAGAACTGTCGGCGGTGATTGGAGTCTTCCAGAAACCACAACAGAAGAATTCCGGAGCAGACGACGCTTTTGTCAACGGGCTGATGGAATTGATTCTGGCAATTCGAAACGATGCCCGCGCCACGAAAAACTGGGCCGTTGCCGATCAGATTCGCAATAAACTCACGGAACTGAACGTGACCGTCGAAGACGGCAAAGAAGGAGTCCGATGGATCCGAGGATAATTCCCGGAAACGAACTTCGTTTCAATGGAGCCTCCCATGTGGCCGTCAGGACCCGTAGCTCAGACATTGCTTGATGATGGACATGGAATGCCATTCAATACAGCCCGCCCATTTTCGTTCACAGCACACAGCACAGCCGCAGGTTGGGGATCACATGACGAATTCTGAAGATGATTTCGTCATTACGTTCTGAGACGTCACGCGACGCATGACCAACAAAAAACGCCTTCCGCACACATACAGGAAAGGCGTTTGACGCAAATCCGGATCATGAGAGCGGAGTTGCAAATGCGGAGTTGCAAATGATGGATCACGTCGATCTTAATGAATGACAGAGGATTCAAGACCGAGCGTGATCGAACAAGGACCAAATTGGTCTAAAGCCAAAACGTTTCCGTTCAAATTGCGAGAGACAGGACTTGAACCTGCACCCCTTGCGGGACTGGAACCTAAATCCAGCGCGTCTGCCAGTTTCGCCACTCTCGCGGATTTTGGGCAATCTTACTTTGATTTCAGCGGGAGAGTCTCGGGAAACCAGCGGATCCACGGCAGGGAGATCCCATGCCTCTCCAAACCATCCGGACATCAGTGTCAAAATGGGCAAAATGGAGGCGCAGGGACTCGAACCCTGGACCAACGGATTAAAAGTCCGTTGCTCTACCAACTGAGCTACGCCTCCGTCTGGAAGGAGGGAAACGGTAACGCCTTGCGATGTCTGCCGCAAGTGTTCGTCCGCAAAAAAGAGAGACACCTTCACCTGAAACAGGTTCGATTCGCGTTCTTCCCGTCCAGGCGGCAATTTGCGAAAATCCAAACCTTATCGAAAGTTATCAAGCGGAATTATCAGCGGTGACGAGACTGATTGCGGCAAAATGGCCCCCTTTTCAAGAGGCTCCCGTTCCGGAGGGGAAAAGGGGATATTCTTGAAAATGCCAGCGTCTGGCGGAGGGGGTTTTCGACGCCTCGACCGTTTCACCCCAGGGGAGAAATCAGCATTCCGGTGACCATTCAGCCGTTACCATGTGCGGGAGTTGTCTTCATGGAAACGGCTTCCATGGAGATTTTCGTCCCAGGAGGGGGCTCTTTGGGGTTACTTCGTTTTGGAGGCCTCAACCTGTTTCACCGGTAAAAGCTGAACAACGTCGGCAATGACGTGTCCGTTTGCTTTTTCATTGCTGATGGTCACAACGACCTTGTCGTTCGATTGGCAGGCGAGTCGTCCGAGGGCAATGAACTGGCCATCAATAGGAGGAGTGTTCTTCTGGTTGACGCGAAACGTCTGGACCTGTCCCTGGTGGGCACATGTGACCAGCACGTTGCTGGCCCGGTTGGGATTGGCGGTATAGGAAACTCGCAGTTCGTATTCTCCCGCATCTGGAATGGTCGCTGTGTAGGCCAGCGATTTCAACCCGTGTCCAGGTCCATCATCGTGCAAATACCCTTCGCCGATATAGCCGGCTGCGGAATGGCTGGTCATCCACTCTCCATTTGGCACGGCCTGCTGGTCATCAATGGCGATGCCGGGAAGATCTTTCACGCCCCGCGAAGCAACAGCGGGCTGACGGGTCGGGAGGTCCAGCACCTGGTGGTCCGCCACGAGTTTTTCCCGTAATGCCTGATAAGGAACTTCATGCAGGGACTGATTGGCATCGATGGACAGGCAGCAGGTTGTGGCAGCCGATTGCCCCAGGATCATAAAGACCGGTTCCATGCGGATCGACCCGTAAGCAATATGCGTGCAGGACAGACAGACCGGCACGATCAGGTTTTCGCATTCTTCCGGTTTCGGCAGCAGTGACCGTGCGGAAATTGCATAGGCTCCGCGGGGACTGATTTGCACGTCCCCTTCGTTTCGGACGTGTCCGGTGGCATCAACATATCGCTGTGAGTGATGGGAATCCATGTTATAAGAACCTAACCCAACCGTATCATCGCAAATCCGCAGGCGCCGGCAGTCGAGTTCGGTCTGAACATAGCAGCCGATCATTCTCCGGCCTTCACGAATATAGCACCAGAAGGGGAAGTAATTATTGTCGACAAATTCGTCCCTGGAATAACCCCATCGCCCGGCTTCTTTGCGAATGCTTTCAGGGACACGCGGGTGATTTGTCAGCGTCCATAAAAACCCGCGAACATAGGTTTCATGATCTTTCAGAATTTTGGCGCGCGTTTCATCGTCTGCTTCCGCATAAGTATAATTCATTCCAATCCAGTCAGTGGAGACGGCAAAATTATTATTCAAGTCCGTCTTCCGGTTGGGCATCATCTTGATGCTCAGCGGCATTCGCATGTCCCCTGCCTCAAAGTTTCGCAGCAGCAATTCGTGCAGAAGAGGGTCATATCCTTCCGGCTTTTCGAAAGGAATCCGGTTGTCCGGAGCATCGGTCATGCAGATCCGGTAATTATAGGCCTGGACATGGTTGTCGGCCGTGCCATCCGCAGCTGGAAGGCCGGGATGAATGCCCGGCAGCAGTCCGCTGGCGGGATCGCCGGGAATGCGATAAGGATCGACCGGTTTGACAAACTGATGGTGGCGGGCATTGGCAACCTGAACGCCATTCAATGTCTCGTCGTACTGGTCGTTCGCTTCGCGTCCCACGGCATAGGAGACACCGGCTGCCGCCAACAGGTCCCCTTCGTAAGTGGCATCAATAAACCGTTTCCCCGCGAAAGTTTTACCAGACTTCATGGTAATGGAACGAATTTGCGTTCCTTCTTTTTTCACACCATGCCGGCGATCCAGGGCTTCTCCCAAAACGCAGTCCACTTTTTCATCCGCCAGCCATGATTTCATAATCTGTTCGGCGACATGGGGCTCAAAAGTCCACAGCGTATCGGCATTTTCCTTAAAGGATTTAAAGTCGCTTTGCTTTTCCTGCCGCCATGCGGACGAATTGGAATAGTGCTGATGAATGCGCTGATAGAACTCGCGGGAGATGCCTCCGATCACGGCCTTGTTGCCGCTGTCGGTTGCTCCGAGGCCGCTGACCGTGAGACCGCCCAGGTGTTGTCCCGGTTCGATCAGGACGACGCTTTTCCCCATCCGGCGGGTCTGGATGGCAGCGCTCACTCCTCCGGATGTTCCTCCATAAATCACTACGTCATAAATCTGGTCGGCAGCGATGGCTGAAGAACACGCAACGGCACCAATGCAGAACGCCATTGCCAGGGCAAATGAGAGGTTGGTTTTCGGGTGTTTTAAGAATGCCGATCGTAGAAGCATTGGGCAAGTCCCTTAATAAGAACATCGAGATTTGCTGTCTTGAATCCGCGCGGGCGGCATCAGCGACAAGCGCCCGCGCGACAGCGGCCACAATTCCGTTTCCAGAAGAACAGCACAAGCGGCTGTCAGGGAGTTGTTGTTGAACGAGTCACACTATCGGGTTCTCTTCCAAGGATGTCCAGCGAGTGCAAATCGAAAACGGGAAATTTGAACCGCTTTGATGCCGTCGCCTGTTGCCGTTTCGAGGAGCCGAAGGCCTGGTGAAGAGCCACTGGATGGAATTACGAAGATTTTTCAAAAACCGCTTTATTTTTGGTGAGGTTCCTGAGCGCCGGTACGAAGAATTTCTCGAGGAGAGTGATTTCACCATCTGTCCCGACAGGGGTTCGAGCGATGATCGTCAGTTTGCTGGCGTGATGGCAATGTATTGCCAACCTGTTATTTCAGATTGGATATTCCAGCTGGCGGACAATCGCACATGGCCGCTTGTTCTGGAGCATTCCTGTTGTGGCGTCCCGAGATTTATTCCTGGCAGGCTTACTCGTGAAAATGTCTGCTCCCGATGATGATCAGGAGTTTTACGAAACGTCGTTTCAAGGCGATCGTTACGAAGAGTTTCTCTCTCTGTTTTCGCAGCACCGCGATCGGATCTTCGCCCATATTTTCTGCCTGGTGCCTCACGAAGCGGATGCGGAGGATATTTTCCAGCGATGCAGCGTTGTCTTGTGGCGGAAGTTTTCCGTTTTTGAATCTTCCGGAAGTTTCCATGCCTGGGCCTGCGGAGTTGCCACCAACGAAGTTCGCAACTTTTTCAAAGGTCAGCGGCGCAGTCGAGTTCGTTTCTTTCCGGAAGCGATCGACCTGCTTGCGGAAGAGCAGTTGGCTCGTGAAGACGAGTTCGCTGCCCGGGCTTTGGCCTTGCAGGCTTGTCTTGAGCGATTGCGGCCGGAAGACCGGAACCTGTTACGCATTGCTTACTGGGAAAATCGTTCTCTGAAAGAATTTGCGGAATCGACGCAACATTCCCTGCAAGTCATTTACAACCGTCTGTCCAAAATCCGCAAGCTGCTGTTTCAATGCATCGAAAGGAAAATCGCCCAGGAGCGTCGCCATGACTGACTCTTTTTTCTCCGCGGAGCTTCACGAACTGGTCGAAGGGTTGTTGACAGAAACACTCTCGCCCCCGGACCAGGAGCGATTACAGGTTTTGCTGAAAACGTCTTCAGAAGCGCGGCATTACTATTTGAATTACCTGTCGATGCACGTGCAGATTCAGCAGTGGAAGCGATTGCAGCCTGGCTCGGACGGGACTTCCACACATGGTGAGCTGGACCTGCTTTCCACTCAATTTCTTTCCCCCGGACCAGGCGGAGCAACCATCCTGCGGGAGCCAACTCTGTGGAAAAAGTGGAGTGTTGTCGGCGTGGTTGCCAGCTGTTGCCTTATCGCGGCATTGTTCTTTCTTTCCGCAGAGAAAACCCATGTTGCGGAGACTTCTTCGGCGGCGTCCACATCTTCGGGTTTCGCAACAAACACTCCCAGCATTGCAGAAGAGCCTTCTTCTGCTCATGAAGCGCCGTCCGGGAGGGGACCGATTGTCTTGAAACAGAATTTTAACGCCCGGTTCTATCAGGATATCACGCCCGCCCTGGGAGCCAACATGGCCCTCAACCATGAGTTCGTTCTTCTGGAAGGCCAGGTTGAACTGGAATTTCCTCGCGGCGCCTGCGCGATTTTCGAGGCTCCGGCAGTCTTTGAATTGAACTCACCGGAACAGATCTGTGTAAGTTTTGGAAACTGTTCCGTTTACGCTCCGTCTGGAAGTGAAGGGTTTCAGGTGTTCACTCCGCAAGCCCGCCTGGTCGACCGGGGAACTCGCTTTAACGTGAATGTGAATGAATCGGGCGGCAGCCAGGTCCATGTTGTCGAAGGGATGGTGGAAGCCAGCGAAACCAAGGCCCAGGCCCGAGTCGAAGCCCAACTCTTTGAGGGGGATGCCCGACAGTTCTTCGGTAATGATTCTTCGCTCTCATCCGCCATTGACTATAATCCTGCCGGGTATCGCCGCCAGCTTCCCGATCGGCTTGTCACCTTTGATGGCCCCCGGAATGAGCAGCAGGAAATCGAAGGGCTCTCGACAGCTGTTGTCTGCCGGGGAGGAACGGATTACCTGTACTCTTTTTCCGAGCTCATCGGCAGCGAGATCACTTCATTTTGTGCGACCGGATGCAGCCCGACCGCCACATTTGTCATGCCGCCGGATTTTCACGGGGATCACCTTTCTCTCCTGCGACACGACAACAGCTTCCTGACGGGAATCGTCAATCCCGGAGGAGCAATTCAGCCGGAAACAGGCGTCATCCGGACACCCGACAACTCTGCTGATCGCCAGTCCTGGACTCCCGGGATGACCATCCAGTTTCACAAGCCGGTAATGAACAGTGCCGGTCCGGACATTCTGATTTTCGAAATCCAGACCGCGGTCCATCCCATTGCGGGAGATCATTTTCATCTCCGCCCCTTGCATCTGGCTGAGGGCCAACACCCCATGACCGTGAGGAAGTACGATCTGGGAATGCTCTCACCGGAATCGCTTCCGGTAAGCCGGTTCGCCTTGCTGGAACCCAAGGCACAAATTGCTTCGCTGGAAGATCTTTCGACACTGCCATTATCTCCCAGCCACGTCTCCATCAATTACCGCGTTGTGGCCACCAGTATCGATCTGTCTGAAATGGGGCTGGCTCGGGGGGATACCCTTCAGACGATGTTTTTGCAGGACATACAGGATGACGAACATCGCATCGATCCGGTCATGATCGTGGGGCTTCCCCCGGTCGCGGTTCCGCACACAAAACACAAAAAATAACATTTGAACACTTCATCCAACGCCATCAACAGCGTTGTTCTCATTTCCATTTCTCTCTTCAATTTTGTTCAGGAGAAGCCCATGTTTTCCCCACGATCCCGAATCCGCACCGGATTTACGCTGATTGAACTCCTGGTGGTGATCGCCATTATTGCTGTGCTGATTGCCCTGCTTCTGCCCGCGGTCCAGCAGGCCCGTGAAGCCGCCCGGCGTTCACAATGCAAGAACAACCTTAAACAGATAGGGCTGGCGCTGCACAATTACCACGATACGCATAACACCTTCCCGCCCGGCGCATTTTACTGCGGGGCCGGTCTGGGAAATGGCCTGCCGTTCCATGTCATGCTGCTCCCGTTCCTGGATCAGGCCAACCTGTACGCACAATTTAATTTCGCCGCCGTCTCCTGGGATGTGGCATCAAAAAGCCGCGCGCTGGGAGCCGCTTCGGTTCCCGGATATCTTTGCCCCAGCGGGACGATCCTTCGCTCAGCGGACGGCAATGAATCTGCTGCCAATAATTACACCGCTCATTACCTGGGCATCATGGGCCCCGTCAATAACACTCCGGTGAATCCCACCACGAACCAGGCATACAGCTGGAGCGGAAGTTCCACAACTTTCGGGGGATGGAGCAACGAAGGTATTCTTCTGCGGGGTGAATGTAAAAAAATCCGTGACGTCACTGACGGCACCAGCAATACGTTTATCGTTGGAGAAAGCTCCTGGGACAAAAATGAAAAACGATATCGTTCCTGGGTCCGGGGGACCTATACGTATGCCGGTGGCGGATCCGACTACCCCGGCGGGAACGACACCATGACCAGCGCGAAAAATGTTCTTTATCAGCCCAATTCCAACAGCGGTTCCAACTTCACCAACAACATGCCGTTTGGCAGTAATCACGTTGGCGGAGTCCAGATACTGATGGCAGATGGTGCCGTCGTTTTCATCAGCGAAAACGTTGATAACCAGTTGTACCGTTCTCTCGCCAGTCGTAGCGGCGGTGAAATTGTCACCGTTCCATAGTGCCCTGTCAGGGCCTGGATTTGAGATGCGCCGGCGCGAAACCACCCGTCGTTGCCGGGCTTGCATCAGACTCGATCCGGATTTTATTTTGACAAAGTAATTCGTCACACAGCCCGTTGCGATGATTCCACTGCGTTCATTCGGCCCCCTCCCCCTCATCCGTTTCCATGTCATTGGGAAAATCAAAATTGGCGGAACGGGTGATGGAACTCGGGAGTGAAGTGACTATGATCGGATGAAACCGGACTGCGTGGGCAGCCAAAAATCCAGATGGATCTTGTCAACCCGAGGTGATGATGAACCCAACCCGAATCGATCTGACTCCCGATCATCGCGAGAAATTGTGCCGGCTGCTCAACCAACGGCTGGCGGATACCATTGACCTGATGCAGCAGGCCCGTCAGGCTCACTGGAACGTGAAAGGGCCGAATTTTATCGCCCTGCATCATCTCTTCGACGAGATCTATTCGAAGATCGCGGAATTCGTCGATGAGGTTGCAGAACGCATTGTTGCCCTGGGTGGGAACGCCGAAGGCCGCATCCAGTTCGTGGCGAAAGCCACTTCGCTGGCACAGTATCCCGACGGCATCCAGGGCAGCCAGGCTCACTTGGAAGCACTCGCCTCGGCCCTGGCGGTCTACGGCAAAGCTGTCCGGGAGGGGATTGATCAGACCGACAAACTGGGGGACGCGGACAGTGCTGACCTGCTCACCGGCGTTTCCCGGGAGATCGACAAATATCTCTGGTTCGTGGAAGCCCATCTCCAGGATGCCTGACCGGGAACTGAAACAGAAGTCGGGGGGCAGGGGCAGAAATACATGGTCTTTCTCGTTTCGAAACGTCCGCTTCGTCTCCTCCTCTTGATCTCTCTGCTTGGGCCGGCATTGCACAAAAAATGCGGGGGCCGCTGTGCGGACCACATTGGCCATTGAAAATGGACCAGCGATAGTCCAGACAACAAACCCTGTTTGATAGACCATCCTCTCGATTTTGGTGCAATGCCCTTCTGATCCTTGACTTTTGATCCCAACAAAAAGCCCCGAAAGAATTTCTTTCGGGGCTTTTCGCGTTTGAACACTCTTGGACTGGTCACTGATGCTTTGTCAGGTTCTGTTGTTGGACTGGTTCGCCAAGGAACTGCGGTTTGCTGGCCGCTTGATTCACATAACGCTTCCAAACTTCAGTCACTGACGCAATATCAGAACGGATTCACCTGCATTGTCCACCCCCTGTCTGTTTGGCATTCCGCATTTCAACAATCGCAACACTTTCATCGCAGGCTCTTGGCGGGAGCAATTTACTCTCGTTCCTATTCGTCCGGGGAGAGATCGGACAGCGACGGCACATCCCCCATCGGAGGCAGGCCGCCATTCGTCCGCATCATTCCGTCTTCTCCTTCGCTGAGCAGTTCACGACGAGCTGCCAGGATGCGGGCGTGTTCTTCGCGGAGTTCCTGCTGGGCTTCCGGACGAATCCGCACTTCGGCGTTTTGATGGACCTTGAATCCGGTTCCCGCGGGAATGAGATGTCCCAGGATGACGTTTTCTTTCAGTCCAACCAGACCGTCGGTTTTGCCGGCCAGGGCCGCTTCCGTGAGGACCTTGGTTGTCTCCTGGAAGCTGGCAGCGGAGATGAAACTTTCGCTTTGCACAGCGGCTTTGGTGATCCCCAGAAGTTGCGTACTGGCACTGGCCGGGCGGGGCTTGGCATGTTTGATCAATTTGCCCCCCGAAGCTTCGATCTGCTCGTTCACTTCGTCAATTGTTTCGAGCGGAACGATGTCATCGGGCTGGAATTCACTGTCCCCCGGATCGGTCACGCGAACACTGTCCATCAATCGACGGTTCACGCGGCGGAATTCCCATTTATCGATCACGACCCCCGGCAACAGATCGGTATCGCCCACATCGTCGATGCGGACTTTACGCAGCATCTGGGAGACAACCAGTTCGATATGCTTGTCATCGATTCCCACCCGCTGGGCGCGGTACACATTCTGAATTTCATGAAGCAGATACTGTGAAACAGCTTCTTCCCCGCTGACGCGAAGAATATCGTGCGGCACCAGTGGTCCCCGGACCAGGGCATCGCCGGCTTTCACCAGGTCGCCGGAATGCACGAGCACATGCTTCCCGTGAGGAATGATATGTTCGACATCGGTGCCGTCGGATCCATGGACCACGATCACCCGTTTGCCGCGTTTGCGTTCGGCAACGTGTTCTACTTCCCCATCGATTTCCGCAATGATGGCAGGATCTTTTGGCTTGCGGGCTTCGAAGAGTTCGGTGACGCGCGGCAGACCCCCGGTAATATCCTGGGTTCCGGCCGCTTCGCGGGGCTGCTTGGCGAGAATGGCCCCCGCGGAAACCTGGTCCCCTTCTTTCACTTCCAGGTTCGCCCGTTCCGGAACGTAGTAATAGTCCAGAATCTTACCGGTGCTGTCCTCGATAATAATCTGCGGATGCAGGTCGCCCTTGTGCTCGATGACAGTCCGACGGACATGTCCCCCGGCATCCTTTTCGGATTTCACCGAACGTCCTTCGATCAGGTCTTCAAACCGGATCCGACCGCCGATTTCCGCGAGGATGGGAACGGCATGAGGATCCCACTGGCACAGGACTTGACCAGCGGAAATCGCTTCGTCTTCCTTGACCATCAGGACCGCCCCAGCGGGGACGGTATACTTTTCGAGTTCGCGGTCTTTGAGGTCGATGATGATGATCTCTCCCTGTCGGCGAGAACCACGGTCTGACCTTCCGCGTTGACCACGCTGCGGATCCGGGCGAACTTCGCCCGTCCCGCTTTCCGCGCCCGCATATCGGATTTTTCCACGTCCGACTGGGCGGCTCCTCCGATATGGAAAGTTCGCATCGTCAGCTGCGTTCCCGGCTCGCCGATACTCTGGGCAGCGATGATGCCCGCAGCCAGCCCCTCTTCGACCAGTTGTCCGGTCGACAGGTCCATGCCATAGCAGAGCTTACAGATCCCCAACTCCGCTTCGCAGGTCATCGGACTACGGACCTGGATACGTTCGAGTCCCATTTCCTCGATGCGGCGAGCAATGGCGTGGGTGATCAGCTCGTCTTCCCGGACGATCACTTCGTCGGTAATCGGATCGACAATGTTCGTCCGGCTCACGCGACCCCGGATGGCATCCGCGAGGGAGACTTCCACTTTTTCACCACGGTATTGCGTTCCGCGGGTGACTCCCTTGGTCGTATGGCAATCGTCCATGGTGATCACGAGGTTCTGGCAGATGTCCGCCAGTTTTCGCGTCAGATAACCAGAATCCGCGGTTTTGAGCGCGGTGTCGGCCAGTCCCTTACGAGCGCCGTGCGTGGAGGAGAAATATTCCAGCACGGTGAGACCTTCGCGGAAGTTTGACTTGATCGGCGTTTCGATGATTTCGCCGCTGGGCTTGGCCATCAGACCACGCATCCCGGCAAGCTGGCGAATCTGTTCCAAACCCCCTCGAGCCCCCGAATCCGCCATCAGGTAGATCGGATTCACATAGGCCCCTTCGTCACGAATATCGTGTTCCAGGTCGCGCTTCATGGCTTCGGTGATATGCTCACGGGCGTGCGTCCAGATGTCGATCACCTTGTTGTAACGTTCCTGGCCGGTGATCACCCCCCGGTCATACAGCTTCTGCTGCTTGAGCACTTCGGCTTCGCTTTTTGCAATCACTTCTTCCTTGTTTGGAGCCACCACCAGGTCCGACGTTCCGAACGAGAGGCCGCTTCGCGTCGATTCCTGGAAGCCGATCGCTTTCATCTTGTCCAGCAGTTCGATTGTCGAACGCTGGCCCAGGAGCAGATGGCAATCCGAAATCACGTTGGCCAGGTCTTTGCTCTTGAGAGCCATGTTGTAAAACGGCATCCGAGGATCGAGCGAGTCATTGAAAATGACCCGGCCCACGGATGTTTCAATCAGACTTCCGGGACGATAGCTGTCCGCCCCTTCACCTTTCACCTTCTTGTCTTTCGGCAACCGAACCCTGATGGTCGCATGACGGGAAACCTTCCCCTGCTGGTAAGCGGTCAGACATTCTTTCGGTGAAGCAAAGGTCATCCCTTCACCCGGCCGACCTGTCCGGCGCAATGTGCAGTAGTAGCAGCCCATCACGATGTCCTGCGACGGCGAAATGATCGGAGCGCCGTTGGCGGGACTGAAAATGTTATTTGTCGACATCATCAGCGTGGTGGCTTCCACTTGTGCTTCGATCGACAGCGGCAGATGAACGGCCATCTGATCGCCGTCGAAGTCCGCATTGAAGCCCTTGCACACCAGTGGATGCACCCGGATGGCGTGGCCTTCCACCAGCACCGGCTCGAAAGCCTGGATCCCCATCCGATGCAACGTCGGAGCACGGTTCAACAGCACCGGATGGTTCGTAATGACTTCATCCAGAATATCCCAGACCTCTTCGTCACGCCGTTCCAGCATTCGCTTGGCCGACTTGATGGTATCCGCGTGTCCGAGTTCTTTCAGCCGGCGAATGATGAACGGCTGGAACAGTTCCAGGGCAATCTTTTTCGGAAGTCCGCACTGATGCAGATGCAGTTCGGGCCCCACCACGATGACGGACCGGGCGGAATAGTCCACGCGTTTTCCCAGCAGGTTTTCGCGAAACCGGCCCTGTTTTCCTTTAATCATGTCCGTCAGCGATTTGAGCGGACGGTTTGACGATCCCAGAACGGGACGCTTGCAACGACCATTATCAAACAAGGCGTCCACCGATTGCTGCAACATCCGTTTTTCGTTGCGGACAATCACTTCCGGAGCGTTCAGATCGACCAGCTTTTTGAGCCGGTTGTTCCGATTGATGATCCGGCGATACAGATCGTTCAGGTCGCTGGTTGCAAAGTTTCCCGACTCCAGCATCACCAGCGGTCGCAAGTCCGGCGGGATGACGGGAACGCAGTGCAGCACCATCCATTCCGGACGGTTATCGCTGTCCCGCAGCGCTTCGACGATTTTCAGCCGCTTAATGAGATCCTTGGTTTTCTGCTGGCTGCCGGTTTCTTTCAATTCCTTGCGGAGCTTCGTGGATTCTTCCGCCAAGTTCAGGCTGTTCAGCAGCGAAAAGACCGCTTCTGCTCCCATTTCAATTTTGAATTCATTTTCGCCATACTTCTCGCGGGCGTCACGGGCTTCGTCTTCGGTCAGTAACTGGCAGCGCCGCAACGGCGTATCCCCCGGATCCGTCACCACGTATTCCTGGAAATAGATCACCTTTTCCAGACTGGTGGTCTTCATGCTCAACAGAGCCCCCAACCGGCTGGGCATACTTTTGAAGAACCAGATATGGACGACGGGCGCAGCCAGTTCAATATGGCCCATTCGTTTGCGGCGGACGCGGCTGTGAGTGACTTTCACTCCGCAACGATCGCAAATCATCCCCTTGTATTTCATCCCACGGTATTTGCCGCAGGCACATTCCCAGTCCTTTTCCGGTCCAAAAATTCGCTCGCAGAACAGACCGTCCCGCTCCGGACGATAGGTCCGGTAGTTGATGGTCTCCGGCTTCTTGACCTCCCCGAATGACCAGCTGCGAATGTCATGCGGGCTGGCCAACGAAATCTTGATGGCCCCATAGTCATTCACGCGATCGTAGATGCCTTCACCAACGCTCATTAATTCACCTTCCCAATTGTGTGATGGGATCGTTTTCTATTTGTTGTATTCGCCCCAACGGGGCGGAACCCGACAGCCCAGGATGCTAGCCCTGGGTTACGGGATGAATAAAACCATAAGGCCCAACGGGCCGCGACCCGATGGGCTGCAGACGGCGCAAATCAATTTCAAACGTAACCTCTCGTCGCGACGCGCTTATTCGATGATGCAATCAATCCCAAACGTACCGTTCGTCGTATTCAATTCCATGGCGTTTACACAAGAGTCGAAACTCATCTTGAAACGATAACTTGCGGTGATGCTCCTCCTGGTTCGCGATGTATTCCCGCACCTTGGGGGCTACGGATTGACTCACTGAAAACGCCCCGTAACCGCTTTGCCAGTAAAAATCGTGTAATGACCGAGCTTCTTGTTTGATTCGAGACGACGAACTTGTTTTCAAATTCTCCACCAGTTCCGCAATCGACACCGTTCGATGGAGATTGCATAACATGTGGACATGATCTTTGACGACGCCCACGATCAACGACGAACATTTCAATTGTTGCAATGTCCCGATCAGGTAACCGGTCATCACATCACGGACTTCTTTGTCCTTTAACCAGGGCCGACGATGTTTCGTGCTGAATACGACATGAATCAACACATTAGACAATGATTGCGGCATTGGTTCGGTTTAACGAGTCACGGCCCGTTGGGCCTTGATCCGGTTTTGTCGGCCTCAAACCCAGGGCTAGCGCCCTGGGCTATCGAGTCCGGCCCCGTTGGGGCCAATCAATAATCTCCTGACTTAGACACTAAATGAATCATGTAATGGCCTCCGTATCCTGTGTCGTCGTAGTGCATTTCCACCCAAAACGCATAATCTCCGGCCAATGATTGGTACAGGTGGCCCTCCATTTCTCCGACAGGATGACTAATCCTTGGATCACGAATCGCCCCCTTGAAAATGCAGTTGTCTTCCGAGGAAAGTTCCGCGAGCATCAAAAGCTCATCTTCCTCCCATTCAACAACCAATTGGCCTTTCCTGAGAATAGCTGTGGAAACCCACCCAGCATTACACTCCTCTTAAGAGTCGATATCACCAAAGGTATAAAATACTCCTTCAAGAGGAACACTTTTCATTGCCCTTTTCCTCAAACCAATCTTCGGATAGGGGACAACTCGATATTTAGCAACCTGTGTTATGTGTGCGACTTCTCCAGCTGCATGTTCAAACACAACCCGCGGATTTCGTTGTTGAGCACGTCGAAACTCGCGGGAGTTCCTGCTTCCAGCGTGTTTTCCCCTTTCACCATGGATTCGTAAATCTTGGTCCGGCCTTCCACGTCGTCGCTCTTGACGGTGAGAAGTTCCTGGAGAATGTAAGCCGCCCCGTAGGCTTCCAGAGCCCAGACTTCCATCTCCCCGAAACGCTGACCACCGAACCGCGCTTTTCCTCCCAGCGGTTGCTGCGTGATTAACGAATATGGACCCGTGGCCCGGGCGTGAACCTTGTCGTCCACAAGGTGGTGCAGCTTCAGCATGTAGATGTAACCCACGGTCGTCTTCTGTTCGAATTGCTCTCCGGTACGACCATCGTGCAGCTGAATCTTTCCTTCTTCCGGAAGACCAGCTTCGTTCAGCGCTTCGTGAATCACATCTTCCGTTGCCCCGTCGAACACCGGACAAATGGCTCGGAATCCAAGTTTCGCAGCGGCCCAGCCCAGATGGGTTTCCAGAATCTGCCCCACATTCATACGGCTTGGCACGCCCAGCGGATTCAAAATGATGTCAATCGGAGTTCCATCGGACAGATAGGGCATGTCTTCCACCGGCAGCACTTTGGAAATCACCCCTTTGTTTCCGTGACGACCGGCCATTTTGTCCCCCACGGAAATCTGTCGTTTCGAGGAGACGTAGACTTTCACCATTTGCAGCACGCCGTTGGGCAATTCATCACCCCGTTTCATGCTGTTGAGCTTCTGATCCGCTTCATCAATGATATCTTCCACGAACGGCCACTGATCTTTCATCAGTTTCCGCAAATCAGCCTGCTTCTGCGGGCTGCGAATATCCAGCTGATCCTGACGATTGACAAATTCCCGGGCAAACTGGGCCACGGCCTTGGTCTCTTCCAGGCTGCGGATCTCCACCCCGTCATCGTTGGTCAGATGCTTGCCCAGTGTCCGCTCGAATTCTTCCAGAAATTCACGGAACTTCGTGGCAATTTTCTGTTGCCCATCCTGCTCGACCTTTTTCAATTCGGCATCGAAGGCTTTTCGTTCGCTTTCGGAAAGGCTCATCCGCCGCGAGAATTTCTCGGTATGGATGACGATCCCTTCCACGCCGCTGGGGACTTCCAGCGATTCATTTTTGACGTCTTCTCCGGCCTTTCCGAAAATCGCGTGCAGCAATTTTTCTTCGGGGGTCAATTCGGCTTTTGCTTTCGGGACAACCTTTCCGACCAGGATGTCTCCCTGCTTGACCCGCGTGCCGACCGCCACGATGCCATTTTCATCCAGGTGCCGCAACGCTTTTTCGCTGACGTTGGGGATATCCCGGGTGAACTCTTCCCGTCCCAGTTTTGTCTCCCGAATTTCCACGTCGAACTCATCGATGTGAATGGACGTGTACACGTCGTCTTTCACCAGACGCTCGGACAGAATGATGGCATCCTCGAAGTTGAACCCTTCCCAGGACATGAATGCCACCAGCACATTCCGCCCCAGGGCGAGAATGCCATGTTCGGTGGCGGCACTGTCCGCCAGGATTTCATCCTTCTTCACTTTCTGTCCCAGTGAAACAACCGGTTTCTGATTCAGACAGGTGCGTTCATTCAGACCGGTAAATTTCCGCAACGGGAATCGTTTGCCTTCGACTTCCACGACATTGGCATCGACATATGTCACTTTTCCAGCCCGGTCCGATCGGACGACCATGCCGGAATACTTCGGGATCTCCATCTCCATGCCGGTTCCCACCAGAGGAGCTTCCGCCACCAGCAAGGGAACCCCTTGCCGCTGCATGTTCGATCCCATCAACGCCCGGTTGGCGTCGTCATGCTCCAGGAACGGAATGAGCGCCGCGGAAACGCCGACCATCTGTTCCGGAGCAACGTCGATGTACTGGACCGCTTTCGCTTCCATCCAGTGCACATCGTTGCGATAGCGGGCCAGCACCCGTTCATCAATGATCTTACCTTTTTCCACCTGTGTATCTGCCGGGGCGACGAAAACATTCGCTTCCTCGTCCGCCCGCAACCATTCGATTTCATCGGTGACACGGCCTTTGTCCACTTTGCGATACGGAGTAATCAAAAAGCCGTAATCATCCACCTTGGCGAAAATGCTCAAGCTGGAAATCAGACCGATATTCGTCCCTTCAGGCGTTTCGATCGGACAAATCCGGCCATAATGTGAAATGTGCACGTCGCGGACTTCGAACCCCGCCCGTTTCCGGTTCAACCCACCCGGCCCCAAGGCACTCAGGCGACGCTCATGCGTAATCATCGCCAGCGGATTTGTCTGATCCACCACCTGCGAGAGTTCGCTGCGACCAAAGAAATACTCAATTGCTGCGGAAACACTCTTCGGATTCACGAGTGTCCGGGGAGACATTTCCTCCACGTCCTTCAGGCTCATACGTTCCTGAACGGTCCGCCGCAGTTTCAGAAACCCTTTACGGATTTCATCCATCGCCAGTTCATCAATAGTCCGCAAACGACGATTTCCCAGGTTGTCGATATCGTCCACATAGGCCGACTGATCCCCTTCTCTTAAGCGAACCAGATAGCGGACAGCATTGACGATATCTTCCGCGCGCAGCGTCATTTCATCATCGGGAATGTCCTGGTCAAATTTACGATTGATGCGGAACCGCCCCACCCGCCCCAGCCGGTAACGATTCACGTCCGTGAATTTCTCCTTGAAGAGATCCATGGCCTTTTCCAGTGCGGGAGGGTTTCCCGGACGAAGACGCTGATAAATTTTCAAAAGCGCTTCTTCGTGGCTGCATGTGGCATCTTCGATCACGCTGTTCAGAATGAGATGATCCGTCACATCTTCGATCAGCTGCACCTTTTTGATTCCCGCTTCCGCGATTTCAGCAGCCAGATTCGCAGCAATGGCATGGCCGCATTCACAGATAATTTCACCGACTCGGTCACCGCTGGGATAGACAATATCTTCCGCGGCGTATTTGCCGGCAATGGCGGAACCATCCGATCCGACTTTGGCTTCCTTCACGCTATAGAACAATTTCAGCAAGTCGGTATCGGTGCTGTAGTCCGAACTCATTGCCCGCAACAGTGTCATTGCGGAAAAGCGGCCGCTTTGATCGATCCGGACCCCCAGGGTGTCCTTCTTCGAGATCATAAATTCGATCCAGCTTCCCCGTTCGGGAATGACGCGGCAGGAAAAGGTTTTCCGCTCGCCCGGCTCGGCTGTCACGACAAAATCGACACCCGGAGAACGGTGCAACTGGCTGACGATGACTCGTTCAGCACCGTTGATAATAAATTCCCCGCCGCCGATCATGATCGGCATGTCGCCAAGATAAACTTCTTCCTCGATCGGCTGCTCTTTCATCAACTTGAGCGTGACCCGAAAGGGACGCCCGTAAGTCAACCGCAGTTGCCGGCACTCCGTCGGAGAATAACGCGGCTTGCCCAGTTCGTATTTGACGTATTCCAGCTTGAACTGGCCGTCATAGCTGGTCACGGGAAAGACTTCCCGAAGAATCGCTTCCAGCCCTTCGTCGCGTCGCTCGTCCGGCTTGCGTTCCAGCTGCAAGAAACGCCGATATGATTCGGTCTGAATTCGCGTCAGATCCGACAATTCATGATCGGCCTCAATTTTTCCAAAGTGCCGAACGGACGTCACAGGGAGAATTCGCTGATTCGGAATTGGCATTCGAGGATCTTTATTTCGCGCGAGGAGAATAACTTCAAATAAAACACAAAACACGGCGTGAGAACGTCCCGGCCCTCACACCTCTCAGCTACAACAAGGCGACCGGACGAGGACAAATAGAGGCCACAGCTGCAACCTCCCCGCCGACAAGCACCTGACCTTGCGGCTCAAGAACGCCTGGAGCCCACCCGCTAATGCGGGGCCACCGGGCACACAGAACAGCGATCCCCTGATTGATGGCATCAACTGACAGCCCCATCAACCCGGACCCCCTTCCGGAAAACACAAAAAACGACAGCCACGCCAGGCAAGTCCAACGTAACTCTCGCATCATTTGTAAAGAAACACCAACCGCCCACCACCCTGACAGCATCCAACGCATTGAATGCTGCCGACAGCTGGAAAACTCATCCCGCCGAACAATCAAGACCACTTCCTTGAAGAAACTTCCGCAGGGAAGCCACCAAAACCTAAAGGATCTCCCCCTGAATTCACAGGCGAAAACTTGCCGCACACAGGCCAACGAAACCGCGATCAAATTTCGAAAACCTGGCGGGACGGAGTGGCAACCCCATTACCTTAGCAGTCTCTTCCCAAAAAGCAACCGTTCGGCACACATCATGCAGAATCTTCCCGAGTCTCGCACGCACAAAACTTCCTGAGACTCGCCGGAACAATCTCCCCATTTTCATGGACGAAATTGCCTCCTCAGATTGTCCTTATCGGGAAAGAAACTGAGCGAAGCGATGCCCGAGCACCGCATCGCCCAGCAATTTCAGTTGCGAACCGCCAAAAGCTCAAAACCTGAATTGACAGGTTCAGAAACCTCTGAGCATCCAGACCAAGGAACCTGCCGGCGATTCCGGAAACCAGGCAGGCAACTATTTGATTTCGACAGAGCCGCCTGCTTCTTCGATTTCTTTCTTGATCTTCTCGGCATCTTCCTTTGAAGCTCCCTGCTTGAGCGGCTTAGGAGCACCTTCCACCAGATCTTTCGCTTCTTTCAGCCCCAGACCAGTGATACTGCGGACAACCTTGATCACGTTGATCTTGTTGTCGCCGAATTTTGTCAGAATGACGTCGAATTCGGTCTTTTCTTCCACCGGAGCCGCTGCGGCTGCACCGCCAGCCGCTGGGGCAGCCATGACAACGCCGCCGCCAGCCGGCTCGATGCCGTGAACTTCCTTGAGATAATCCGCCAGCGCTTTTGCCTGCAACAGCGTCAGGCCAACAAGTTTATCGCCAATTTCCTTGGTGCTGGCATCGTAAGATTTTTCGGCAACTTCTGACATTCCCAATTCTCCAAAACTAAATCGCCGGCGTTAACCGACCGGCTCGGTTGAGTGAATATCCCTCGCAAATCAGCACCACAGGCATATTCGCAGGGTCGGCTCGCAACGGAGCAGACTCCGTCGCGGGCTGTGTCTATCGGCCGCTTCACTCGGCCGAACCGGGACGCTACGCCGCGTCGCCGCCTTCCTCGTTTGCTTCCGCCATGGCGGCCACCGCTCCGGAAACTTTTCCTCCCGGACCAAGCAGCGCACCTGCCAGTCGTGCTCCAGGACTCAAGACCAGACCAGCAATCTGGCCAATCAGCTCCAGCCGGCTGGGCCCCTTGGAAATGCTTTCCACAGCTTCGGAGTTAACCCCCTGGCCGTCGACAACACCTCCGCGGATTGCCATTTTCTCGATCTTTTTGGCACATTCCGCCATTTCTCGCGAAAGACCAACAATATCTTCACCACCCCAGACCAAAGTCGACGGGCCGTCAAAAATCTGATCGATCTGTTCGAATCCGGATTGAGCCAAAGCCAGACGAGCCAGGGAGTTTTTGACCCCCAGCAACGTCAGCCCCTTCTTTGCCAGATCCAACCGCAGCTGATTCTGCGAAAACGCTGTCATCTGCGAAACATCCACCACCAGAAGATCTCGACGATCCCCCAGGCCGGTACGAATGTCTCGGATAATCATTTCCTTGACTGACTTACTCATGATTCGACATTCAATCTTCAATCCACATCACCACGGGCACAGCAGCCGGCAGTCATGTCAAGATCTTCATGGACTTTATCTGCATGAACACTTTTGCTGGCTGGTCTTCTTCACCGCTGCACACTGAATACCGCGGAACACCATTCATTGCCGACATCGCGAAGAGGCCAGCCTTGGCAAAGACCCCAACCACTCCATCTCCACAACCATCTTTATTCAGGCTGCGGAAACTTGAATTCCAGGCATTTGTGTTGCCGCCACCGTAATCGAGCGAACGTACTGCCCCCGCGCCGCCTGCGGCTTGAGTTGCTGAATCAGTTGCAACAATGCCTGGATGTTTTCCGTGAGACTCTCTTCACTGAAAGACATCTTCCCGACAACGCAATGGACATTGCCGCCATCGTCACAACGAAATTCCACTTTGCCAGCCTTGTACTCTTTCACCGCAGTCGCAACATCCTGCGTCACCGTTCCCGCTTTCGGAGAGGGCATCAACCCCCTTGGCCCCAGCAACTTCCCAAGTGGACCAACGACACCCATCATGTCGGGAGTCGCAATCGCCACGTCAAAGTCAAGCCAGCCATCTTTGATCTTGTCCGCCAGTTCTTTGCCGCCAGCGTAATCAGCCCCCGCTTCGGTCGCTTTAGCAACATTCTGATCCTTGCAGAATACCAGCACCCGTTGCGTTTTTCCAATTCCATGCGGCAACACGATACTTCCCCGCACAATCTGATCAGCATGTTTCGGATCCACCCCCAGCCGCACCGCAATCGCGACCGACTGATCGAACTTGCAGGGCTTGACCCCCTTCGGCAATTTCGACTCCAACCCTTTCAGTGCTGAAACAGCTGCTGCCACCGGCAACACGCCGAGCTTTTGAACAGCTTCAGACAGTGCTTTTTGTCGCTTGGAAATCTTCATGACTCACTCTTTCCGCTTTTCCACTCAAACCCAACCAAGCTGTTCACGTACCGCACAGGTTGAACCAGACAATCAACCCAAAACCCAGCAAGCACCCAATTCGACGTCCAATTTCATCCGCAGTCGCCCAGCGCCTTCATCCACTGAAGACAACCAACACAAAACGTAATCACCCCACACAGAACACAACACCTTCCTCTCCTGCCATCACGCTCCACAAACAAGCATCAATCAACAATGGCAATCCCCATGCTGCGGGCCGTTCCGGCAATCACCTTCACCGCCTGCTCAACGCTGGACGAATTCAAATCCTGAAACTTCTTCTGAGCAATTTCCCGAACCTGGGCCTGCGTGACCGTTCCCACTTTTTCCGCACGGGGATTCGCTGCCCCTTTTGCCACCTGCGCCGCCTGCTTCAGCAGCACCGCAGCTGGCGGAGTTTTCAACACAAAATCAAACGAACGATCGTTATACACAGTGATAATGACAGGAACGGTCGTCCCCATCATGTCACGAGTCTTTTCGTTAAACTGTTGAACAAACTGCCCGATATTAACGCCGTGCGGGCCAAGCGCCGTCCCCACCGGCGGCGCCGGCGTTGCCTGGCCGCCAGTGATTTGAACCTTAATGACCGCGTTAACTACTTTTTTCTTACCCATTGCCAATTCCAATCGGGAGCATCAGCCAGACACACTCAACACCAGCCACAGCAGCACAGAAACTAAATCTTTTCCACCTGCCAGTGCTCCAACTCCACCTCGGTCGGGCGACCGAAAATTTCAATAATCACTTTAGCCTTGCCGGTCGTCCCATCAATTGAATCCACGACACCTTCAAAACTTTCGAAGGCACCTTCCTTCACCTTGACATGATCACCAACCGCCACTTCAAACTTCACAACCGCTTTCACGGCCTTCTCGGGTGAAACACCCTTATCTTCAACTTCAACATCCAACCCAAGCCAGCGTCGAATTTCCTTCTCTTCCATCGGAATTGGCTTGCCGGCTGCCCCGGTAAAATCACCCACCCCACCCGTGGACCGGACCAGATGCCAACTCTCGTCACTCAACTCCATTTGAATCATCATGTAACCCGGCAGCGTTTTCTGCTCCCGGACACGACGGCCTCCCCCTTTTGTCTCAACCACTTTTTCAGTCGGGATATGAATCTGTCCAAAAAACTCTTCCATCCCCTCCATGCGAACACGGCGAAAAATGGAATCGCGAATCGACCGCTCGCGATTGCTTTGCACTTTCAGCACAAACCACTGCATCCGGGGATTATCATCCCCCGCCAGCGTCTTGCACGTAAGCTCTTTTCCGGAAACAGCTTCCGCTGATCCAGCTTTTTTCGAGACAGTCTTGCTTCGTTCATCATCCATGGGCGAGCCACGCATCTTTGTGAATCACTCGTGTTTTTTCAAGCGATCCGTGAAACAAACATTCGAAATTGCCGTCGGCAGACACTGCCCCCCGCGGGCGCCGCTGACTCTCTCCGACTGACTGGTCAAGACGGTGGAGCAGAGGAGTCCAGAAAACCGATCAGCATAAATAATTGCTGCCAGAATACGTCGCACAAAAACAGGTAGGCCCCTAAAAAAACCATCATGACCAGCACGACGGCGGTGGCCCGTTTTAAATAATCCAAGCTCGCCCATGAAACTTTGTCCATTTCCGCTTCCACGGAAATGAGAAAATTTGCAAATGGAGGCCAGTTCACTAAACGAAAACTCGCCCATGCCCCCAGGATCACAACTAAAGCAGGCAACCCCATCTGCACCAGACTGCCGGGAACTGCGACTCCGGAACTTGATCCCGGAAATCTCAATACCAGTGTCCGTCCGACGTCGATTAAAATTGTCGCATACAACCGGTAGGCAGAGGCCGCAAAAATCGCGAACACAGCCAATGCGGTCACTTGACGGACAACCCGTCCCTGGTTCGGCTTGAACAGCCGCACCTGGAACATTTCCCCCATTAATGATGTTTCCGCCTTTGCTTTCGCCATCCCCGGCACACCCTTCCAGCAAATATCCGCATCTACGGTGGTCTTACGATCTTGCCCTGACTGATTCCCGGGCATTGGCTGCAGGCTGACTCGTCTCGGATTGTTCAATTCAGACTGAATGATCCCGACACGTTTTGGCATCAAAACGATACCATTTCATGAACTCCGTGATTTTCAACAACAGGTCCGCGCTTCCACGCAATTCTGCCAGCTTCACCTCCCGCCAGGCATGAAATGTGATTACTACCATCCCATATCCTGACTCAAACACGGGCGGAGGGACTTGAACCCCCAACCTGCGGATTTGGAATCCGCTGCTCTGCCAATTGAGCTACACCCGTAAACGCAGTGAACAGGGGAAAAGGGCCGGAAGATCTGCAACAGTTTCCGGGACCTGGTTGCCCGCCCCCTCACTTCATTCCGACTATTTCTTCCGCGATTCTTTGTGCAGCGTATGCTTCCGAAGTTTCGGACAATACTTCATCAGCTCAAGACGTTCCGTTCCGCGCATTTCTTTCGGAACGCGATAATTCCTGGAGCCGCTTTCAGTACACTCCAGCCAAACGTATTCACGAGCCATTTCTCGACCTTATCACAAACGACAACCAGGCGTGTCACCAACACTGAATTTTCAGGGGAAGAATGAAATCAAATTTCGGCGCCCAATCCGAGGTTTTATTCACTTCCCTCTCACCCATTCCACAGCCAGGGCTCTTGACATGATTGAGGCTGGCCACGAAATCACATTCTCGACCAAATCTCGAATCATCCTTGCATTGCGAATGGCATATAAACGGCAAAAGCCGGTGCCACGAGTTGTTCGAGGCACCGGATTTGCCTGACAGTCCAATTCATGCAATCAGCACAACAGATCCAGGCCCTTGAGCCCTCCCGCTGGCCGGAATTATTGCAGAATCTTCGTAACAATCCCGGAACCAACGGTACGGCCCCCTTCGCGAATCGCGAAGCGGCTACCGTCCACGAGGGCGACCGGTTTGATCAATTCGACCTCCAGGGCCACGTTATCCCCGGGCATGCACATTTCGGCGTCACCCAGCAGCTTCACTGCCCCTGTCACGTCCGTGGTGCGGAAGTAGAACTGAGGACGGTATCCGCTGAAGAACGGAGTCTTGCGGCCCCCTTCTTCCTTGCTCAGCACGTAAACTTCCGCTTCAAATTTGGTGTGCGGCTTAATGCTGTTCGGAGCAGCCAGAACCTGTCCGCGTTCCACGTCTTCCTTCTTGGTTCCGCGGAGAAGGATCCCGACGTTGTCGCCGGCAACCCCTTCGTCCATTAACTTGCGGAACATTTCAACACCGGTGCAGGTTGTTTCCTGCATGTCCCGGAGGCCAAGAATCTGAACTTTGTCGCCAACCTTAATTTTGCCTCGTTCAATACGGCCCGTCACAACAGTTCCCCGACCTTCAATGGAGAACACGTCTTCGATCGCCATCATGAACGGCTTGTCAATCTCGCGGGCCGGCTCTGGAATATCGCTGTCCAGTGCATCCATCAACTGGCCGATGCAGGCGCTCTTTTCCGGATCAGCCGGATTATCCAGGGCGGGCTTGGCGGAACCGCGGACGATCGTCACGTCGTCTCCGGGAAATCCATTCTTGTTGAGCAGATCCCGCACTTCCATTTCGACGAGTTCCAGCAGCTCTTCGTCGTCCACCAAGTCGCACTTATTCAGAAAGACAACCAAGGCCGGCACGTTCACCTGACGAGCCAGGAGGATGTGCTCGCGGGTTTGCGGCATCGGGCCGTCAGCAGCGGAAACCACCAGAATCGCACCGTCCATCTGGGCGGCACCGGTAATCATGTTTTTAATGTAATCCGCGTGCCCCGGGCAGTCGATGTGGGCGTAGTGACGCTTCGGCGACTCATATTCGACGTGCGACACCGCAATCGTCACCGTTTTCGTTTCGTCGCGAACCGTCCCGCCCTTGGCCACTTCCGAATAGGCGATCGGCTTGGCCAGCCCCTTGGCCCCCTGCACCGCCAGAATGGAAGCAGTCAATGTAGTCTTGCCGTGGTCAATGTGACCGATGGTGCCGACGTTGACGTGCGGTTTTGTCCGTTGAAATTGTTCCTTCGCCATGACTAGCGCTCCAAACTCCCAGTAACTTCGACTTGATTTTCTCGTGCGGCCTCGTAACCCCGCACACCTCCAAGGACCCGCGGCACACCCGCAGACTCCTTGCGACAAAACCGGACGGGCCGACCCGGCACATACCGGAAAGCTGCTGGTGGGACTTGAACCCACGACCTCGTCCTTACCAAGGACGCACTCTACCGACTGAGCCACAGCAGCGGCAAAGCGAGCCACAACCAGACCCCAGCAGCCAGCAGAAATTCTCCACCGAAAACTGACGACCAATTACTGACTGCTCTCAAAGCGGGTGAAGGGAATCGAACCCTCACCACCAGCTTGGAAGGCTGGAGCTCTACCATTGAGCTACACCCGCAAACACCAGGAGACAACAATCCGCCACCTCCTGAAAACTTCCCCCGAACAGAGCCTCAACCCCATTCGATTCAACCAAAACTTCAAAAAATGGGGGCGGAAGGATTCGAACCTTCGAAGGCAGAGCCACCAGATTTACAGTCTGGCCCCATTGGCCGCTCGGGCACACCCCCGTCACTTACTCACGGTCAGCCGGAGCCAGCCGCAGACTCCTTCCGCCAATCACTCCAGCTTCGGCACATGATCCGATCTTCATTTAAAACAACGAGTTCGGACGTGAAGTCATCGCTCGAAAAGAGCTAGCGGAGGGATTTGAACCCACAACCGCCGGTTTACAAAACCGGTGCTCTGCCGTTGAGCTACGCTAGCTTAGAACCGGAATGTAAGCCGCGAAGTATAGCGGAGGACGTTCTCCATGCAAGTTCAAACGCCTTTCCACTTGCAGGCAGACCGGAATCGTGGAGCGCGAAACGAGCGGCCATGATCTTCGTTCGGACCAATCAAACGATCTTCACTTCTAAAAATCCAGTCCAGCTTGTCTCTGCTTTCAAATCTGTCCTTAACGTACCAACCATTTTTCCAACCATTTTTCTTCAAGCGGCAACCATTCTCAATTTTCGCAACTCGCGAAGGTTTTGTGTCGCGTGAATGGCTTTGATTGCTCAATTCGCGAAATGCAAAGGCTCGCTGGAATTGATGTCGAAATGCAACTTGTCCGATCCAGGGAACATCAACTGCAACACCTTTCTTCAAAATCACTTACGGCATAACACTCCGGCCATGGAGAGGAGAGTGTTGTCTTGGTGCATCAACTTCAACGTTACGCATGCTTTGCAGTTTTTGCATTTTCACAGTTTAAAAATCATCTTAAGCCATTGAATTTCAATGAGTTATGAAAGCCGCCATTTTACCTGATCAGTTTGCTTAAGAAATTTGGCATTCAGGCTGCTTTACAGGCTTCCCGCTGGTGGACTCAAAGACTCTCACTCACCAGTGGACTCACGCTCTCTCAACTCACAATCAGGAATAGAGGACACACCCATGGCATCGCTGGCTCACCTGCTTTTACAAGATGAAGCGGGATTTATTGTTTCTGCTGAACTGGTGCTGATCTCCACAATTGTTGTTATTGGCATGGTGGTTGGCCTCTCGGAAGTTGCGAATGGTGTCAACCAGGAACTCGAAGACGTTGGCTCCGCATTCGGAAGCATCAATCAGTCCTATTGTTTCCGAGGTTTCTGTGGCCATCAGGGGTGGGAAGCGGGCAGCTGCTTCACCGATCATGCGGACTATTGCGATGGCCAGGATGACGTTATCGGCGACGGCTCCACCCCGGAATCGGGCCGTGGATATTCAAACTATTACTAGACCGGTTTGGGCTTTGCTCGATCACGCTCGGCCTTAAATTCCCTGTGTTTCACCAGGATCTGCGTGACACATCATTTGCAACTCCGCTCTAAAGGGCATGACACTGACCGGCTTCCTCCTGATCCAGAAGGAAGCTTCTCTCGAACATCGTGAATTTTGAATTCACTCCGCTGCTCTCTCTTCACACAAAAACCTCGGATTCCGTAATTGGAGCCCGAGGTTTTTCGTATTTGAAAAGCGTCTGCTTTCCGGGGCGAAGACCGCCGATTTCTCTTCGGTTTCGAAAGCCAAACCGGCTGCTATTTGGCGATGGGAAACTGGTTCAAATAGGGAAGTTGCCGCATTCGCTGCCCGATGGCGGGGCGATTGTCGAGCAGTTGCCCCAAGAAGTCCCATTGTCCGCTGATAAACGCTTCCCGGGCGCTTTCCGGGATCGTGCAGCGAATCGTCCTCGTTCCGTAGCGCACTTCCAGCGACGGCAAATCCACCGTGACGGACAGTGTTGGATCCTGTTCAATTGCCGTGGCCAGTTCTTCCAGGTCGGCCCGCTGAGCGCAAACGGGGGGCACGCCGAGGGCGACACAGTTTCCGAAGAAAATTTCCGCATAGGATTCCGCGACAATCGCCTGGATCCCCCATCGCATCAGCGACTGCGGTGCATGTTCCCGGCTGGAGCCACAACCAAAGTTTCGCCCGGAAACCAGCACTTGTGCCTGCTGGAATTGCGGCTGATTGAAAGGATGGGCGGGGTCCTGCTGGCGGTCATCTTCGAAGGCATGTTCCCCGATCCCCTCGAAAGTAACGCATCGAAGAAAACGGGCGGGAATAATGCGATCGGTATCGATGTCGTCCAGCAACAACGGAATTCCGGTCCCGGTAATGCGTTCTATTTTTTTCATGAGTCCCCTGAATTCAGATCAAAACATTGGACAACAGATTGATTCTATCGGGCAGGCCCATAAATTCCATCCTGGGGCGGCGCCTGAGGCAACGGGAGGGATGAACGGGCCGCTGGCACTTTATTCGCCCTTGGCGAGTTCTTCGTCCCATTCATCCAGCAAGGGCCAGTCCACGGCACACGTTCCGAAATCCGCCATGTGCTGATACTGCTCCAGACGATCGATCGTTTTCTGCAAGTGAGCATTGTCTTTCTTGAAGGCCGGTCCATGACTGGGAAGCAGCCATTCCACATCACTTGCCTGAATCCGTTTGAGGGAACGGATGAATGCGGGGATATCGGAACCGTGATGAGCGTCAATATTTCCGACACATCCATCACGGTAGATATTGTCACCGGAGAGGAGCAGATTTCCCAGACGGAAGGCGAGTTGGGCGGGAGCGTGTCCCGGCGTATGCCAGACCTGAAGTTCCAGGCTGCCGATCTTCAGGACATCCCCTTCCTGAATCGTCTGGTCGAAGGGAATCGCTGGCAGATCGATGGAAATTCCCTGTGCGGAAATTTCCGCATAGGTTTCAATCCGTTCTCCCGCCGCCACCAGCTTGGCCGCATGGGGGTGCCCGACGACTTTTGCCTGCGGCATCAGTTCCTTTGCCCGTTTCAGGCCCTGGATGTGGTCGACATCGGCATGAGTGGCCACCAGGTATTTGCAGTTCACCAGCGGAAAATCGAGCTGCCGGATAATCCCGACAACATCTTCCAGCGTGTCCGTATACCCGATATCGACCAGTCCCCATTCCTCTCCATCATGGACCAGATAGACGCAACACCCCATCTGGCGGCGGGCCTGGTGGTTCATCTCGATGACGTGAGGAAAAAGTTCACGCCGATTCTTCATCAGACTATCCTTTACGATTCTTCAATGGTGGACAATTTGACAGGAGACCTGACATCCTGAACATGATGGATTTCGGCTGATCTTAGACGCTTTTTGAGGCCCTGACCACCCGCTGCCGGATCCGACATCGGATTCGACCATAAATGTGTTGCCGTCCCGGATTCCGGGACCACCACTGGTCCTGTTATGACAGCTGTAGTGTTTTTGCTGGCTGGAATCACGCGATTGACGCAGGAATGGGTGTCTTCCGGACACATTTCCTCAGCGGCAATCTAAGATTCAAGGATTCATTCCATCCGCGGACACGCTTCAGACCGAACGATTTCTCTCGACTCCGTTCCGGGAAACTCCCTTGAACTCATCTTCACCCCAGGACCTGTCTTCCGATGCTGCCATGCAAACCCTGTACGTTGAAGCGGGCCGCGGGGGTGTGGTCCGAAGACAGGTGACGCCCGATGTCATCCGTGGAAACCAGCATCTGGAAGAACTGTTTGCACGGGTGAACCTGCTGCTGGGAGATCAGGGGGAGGATGAAGCCCAGTTTTTGCCGCGTGCCCCGGAGACGCTGGAACAAATGGGACTCCGGGAAGACGATGCCCAGAAACTCGTGTTGAAATATCTGCTTCAAAAAGGCTCGGCGCTGGGCCGGGAGATCTCCAGCCAGATCAAGATTCCGTTCAGCATTCTATTTCCGTTGCTGAAAAACTGGAAGAACGAGCAACTGGTCACGTACCGCGCTGCCGGTGAAATGGGGGATTATGTCTTCGCCATCGTGGAACATGGCCGCGAACGGGCCCGTAAATACAACGAAGAGTGCAGTTACTTCGGCTCAGCTCCTGTCGGGCTTCCGGAATATCTCAAAGCCATGGAAATGCAGACCATCGCTGGGATGGAAGCGACCGAAGAAGACCTTCAAAACGCCTTCTCCGACCTGCTGATCTCCGAGAAGATGTTCGACCGTCTCGGACCCGCCATCAATTCCGGGCGCGGGATGTTTCTGTTCGGTGAGCCGGGGAACGGGAAAACAAGCATCGCTGAACGGATTACACGTTGCTTCGGTGATTCCGTCTGGATTCCACGGGCACTGGGGATTGACGGAGACATCATCCGGCTCTTCGATCCGGGGCTGCATGAAGAGTTGCCGGAGGACAATCAGGGAGGACTTTTCGACCTATCCGGGGTGGATCCCCGCTGGGTCAGGATTCGCCGTCCGACTGTTGTCGCTGGCGGAGAACTGACAATGAATGAACTCGAAGTGACGCAAAATCCCGTCACCAAAATCTGCGAGGCCCCCCTGCAACTGAAAAGCAACTGCGGAACCCTCGTGATCGACGACTTCGGACGTCAGACAATGCCGGTGGACGTGCTCCTCAACCGCTGGATCGTGCCCCTTGAGAAACGCTATGATTATCTGAATCTTCCCAGCGGAAAAAAGATTCAGGTCCCCTTCGATCAATTGATTATCTTTTCCACCAACCTCGAACCGAGTGATCTGGTTGATGGGGCGTTTCTGCGACGGATCCCCTACAAAATTGAAGTGCCGGATCCGTCCCGGGAACATTTTCGAAAGCTCTTCCAGATCATGGCTCCCAAGGTGGGATTGCTCTTTGAGATGGATGACATCGACTACCTGATTGAAACGCACTACGTCGCTCAGAATCGACCATTCCGCAACTGTCAGCCCCGCGACCTGCTGCAGCAGGTCCGCAATTACTGCATTTATAAAAAGACCCCCAAGGTGGTCACGCGGGAAGCGCTGGATTTTGCGGTGGAGAATTATTTCTCGATGATGTGAGCAGGATCGAACGCCCTTTTTTGCCCTGGTTCTCATTCACTCCTGGTCCGGCCGGACGATCTGCCAGATGATTTTCGCCATTTGAGAATGGCCTGCCTGGGTCAGATGAACCGAGTCGAGCGTTGTTTCGGGAGAGATCAGCACGGACGCCAGGATCCGTTTGGGAATCAGTTGGACCCCGTATTTTCCGGCAAGCTCCCGTTGAATCTGGCCGAATCGGTGTCCCAGCGGCGGAAGTGGAATTTCAAACATCAGCAGCCGATCCGAGGTTGTGGCGGCGTGTTGCAGCAGCAATTCCAGTTGTTCTCGAAATTCCGGAATGGTTGTTGTGCCCAGAATGTCGTTCCCTCCCAGTTCGATCAGCACCACTCCTTCCGGCAAGTCGATATTTCGGATTCTTGAGAGAGACGAACCGACGGTGTCTCCTACGCGGGAGAAATCGATCACTTCGACATGATGTTCCTGATGGAGTAATCGGGGCCATGTCACCACTTCATCTTCATCCAGTCCGGCGGTAATGGAATCGGCCAGAACAACGATTCGCCGGGAGGCCGTCAACGGAACATGAGGAAGTTGCCGCCAACATGTTTCCGCGGTTCCAGCGGCAATCCAGGCCATGGTTAAGATGGCTGTCAGACGTTTCTGAGAGAGAGTCGCGGGTTGATAACGGACCGGTTCCGGTGGTGTCCGTTTTGCATCGACCCGCCCCATCCGGCGGGGGGGAGTCGTCACCAACCACCAGCTTGTCAGAGCGGCCAGGCCGATGGAAACCAGTGTCGGAAAAGGAGTGGAGGAAAACAAAATCAGCGCGCCTCCCAGCAATGTCATTGGCGTGACGAGGCGGGCGTGAAAAGGCCAGCGGCAACTCCGATAGATCGCGGAAAACAAGACCAGTCCGATGCCGCTGAACAGGGAATTTCCGCTGATAAGATGTTCAATCAAGACCGGCGTCATGCGGCTGCTCCAGAGAAACTGTTGCCATCAGGACGATGTCCTTCCGCCATTTGCCTTCTGGCAAATTACCAATTTGGGAGAGGTCTTGCAGCCGAGTTTTCGCACGGTATCATCAAGAGCAGGCATTTTCGCCGTTTCTCGATCAGGAAATTCAACTCGATCTCTCTGAGACCGTTGGAATCGTCTTCTCTGGTTCTTGCGAAGATGATTGGCAGTGTTCTCGGGATCCAATCCTTTCTCCAATTTCGCCAGCGCTCCCGATTCCTGGGAGTTATGAGGAGAGTTCGTTATGCGTTGCCTCCGATTTCTGCCGGTACTGCTTTTGTCCGGGCTTCTGCCAATCCCGCTCCATGCGGAAAATATCTATGGCCTCAAGACCGGCAAGCCCTCCATTCAGTCGGTCTCGACGCTGACATTTGGTCCCGATGGGATCCTGTTTGTCGGCGATTCGAAGGGGGCCTCCATTTATGCCCTGGAAACGGGAGATCCCCAGGTCCGTGAGTCTTCGGCTCCGGAAGCGTCCCCGATTGTGCAACAAATTGCGAAGTTGATCGGGGTGACGGCTCCCACAGTGAAAATTACGGATCTGGCTGTCAATCCGGAGACGGGACATATCTTTATCAGCGCGGAAGTCGCTGGGAAACCTCCCCGTCTGTTTCGAGTCCAGGGAGGGGATGCGGGAGTTGTCGAACTGGACCTGTCCGACATTCCATTTTCCGTGGCCGCGTTGCCCAATCCTGCTGAAGACAAGGATGTCAAAGTGGGCAATCGCACGCGGAATAACCGGCTCAATGCGGTCACCGATCTGGCATTTGTCAACGGCCAGTTGCTCGTGGCGGGGCTCAGCAACGATGCCGCAGCGTCCAATGTCTGGTCGCTGATGTTCCCCTTCCAGAACATTGATCGTGGGACATCCCTGGAAATCTATCACGGCGCGCATGGCCGCTCGGAAGACTATGCCCCGATTCGGACATTCGTGCCGTTCATTGTGAACGGCGAACCGAACCTGCTGGCGGGTTTTGTCTGCACGCCGCTGGTGAAGTTTCCTCTTTCACAACTGACCGGCTCGAAGGAATCTGAAAAAGTCCGGGGGACGACGGTTGCGGAACTTGGAAACCGCAATCAGCCGCTCGACATGATTTCCTACAACAAGGGCGGCAAGGATTATCTTCTGCTGACCAACAGTGCCCGCGGCGTGATGAAAATCAGCACGGAGAACCTGGGACGGACAGATGGCATCACCACTCCCATTCCCGATGGGAAAACATCCGGCCAGCCTTATGAAAAAGTCGATTCCCTGATGGGAACAACCCAGATGGATAAACTCGACGACACCCATGCAGTCGTTCTTATCCAGAACGGCTCCGACCCGGCTGTGCTGAAAGTGGTTGAGCTTCCCTGAAAATGTCGTCGGGAATTCTCTCCGGAGCACCGCAAACAACAAGACAGTCAACAGGGTTCGTTTCGATGACCGGGACGGACCCTGTTTGCGTTGAACGGGATTCGCTGTGAGACCGGTTCCAAGGATGGCGTCAGCTGGACTTGGGACTGGCGGATGATTATGGCCAATGGGGACGGCGGCAGTTCGGACATTGCCCGTCAGGATTGGCTTGAAAGGAGTGCATTCCATGCATCCAATAACTTGTTATTCCATCTCCGAGATCGAACAACGAACCTGTCGCATCATTTCCAAATATTTCGATCATCCGCGAGAAGCGATCCGTCTCGATAGCCGGATGGTTGAGGATCTCCATTTCGACAGTCTTTGTTTCGTGGAACTGCTAATGCAATTGGAGCAGGAGTTTCAGGTCGAAATTCCTGCTCGTTCCCAAGATTCCGTCTTGAAGTCCCTATTTACGCGAAGTCCGTTTCGCGTCAGCGATCTGGTGGAAATAATCGTAATTCAACAGGGAACCTCTCCTCCGGAACATTCCTGGCAGAGAAAAAAGTCCTCCCCGTTGCCACTGTCCCCGGGTCCGAGATTTACCCAGTTGAGCGGTCGCTGGTCTCCTCCCTCCGGCAAGGATGCCGATCCGCTTTTCGATCATCTGGAAAAGAATGGACGCACCAAGCAGGTTCGCCGCCGTTCGGATGGAATGCGGTGCATCGTCCTGCCCGCGGCGGAAGTCGAAATTGGCAGCGACCAGGCTGGGCTTCCTTCGGACGAGCAACCTTGTCACGTTGTTCAGATCGACTCCTTTGCGATTGACGCAGAACCGGTCTCCACCACGGCATTTTGCCGTTTTCTGAATTCCATTGATGGAATCACAGCGGAAGATCAAAGAGACTGGTTTCTGCTCGATCACTCCGACCGGCGTCAGGCTCAGATGCAGATTGCACAGGGGCAAAGCGGCTGGGAACCACGACCGGGAACGGAACAGATGCCCATGATCCTTGTCTCCTGGTTTGCCGCGAGTGCCTATTCGTTATGGGCCAATGGACAGGACTGGAAGCGTTTCCGAAAAAATGACGATGCCGGAATCTATCTTCCCACCGAAGCACAATGGGAATATGCAGCCAGAGGAACACAATACCAGCATTTTCCCTGGGGCAATGAAATCGATCCATCAAGTCCGTTCATTGCAGCCCAGTCTTCGCCCGGAACCAGCTATGAAGCCGCCACGATGCCTCTTGGAGCGGTCCATGAACGAAGTGGAATGTCTCCTTTCGGCCTGCACCATATGGCGGGAAATATCTGGCAATGGTGCCGGGACTGGTATGACGATTCTTTTTATCAATCGGTTGCTGCCCGCGAGCCGAATCCGGTCAATCGCCAGCCTACCGGGGTTCGTAGCGAACGTGGAGGAAGCTGGGTCGGACCAGCTGCATTATGCCGCAGTTCTTGTCGGCGGGGCAGGAATCCTTCTGCCCGGGGACGCTGCCTGGGGTTCCGTTGCATCAGCGACTCCCGGATTGTGCGGGCGCACCATCAGTAATGGGAAGGCTCCATTCCGGAATCGCCCTGCGGTGCATGGCCGGCGGGATTTGTGATGTTTCAGGCGCGGTTGCGGGCTGCGTTGAGTGACTGGTCCGGTTCGGTCGCGGCCTTGATCCGGGACCAGTAGGCCACCGCGTCTTCCCAGGAGATTTGTGGATGCATCGCCATGGGAACACTTCCCTGCACCCATTCCGCTCCCGCGAGTTGAAAGAGTTGCTCCATGCCCGCGCGGAGAATTTCCCAATCCGTCCGGACGAGTTGATCGATCCATCCGTTCGGACCGATGGTGCCCACGAGATGGCCATCAACATATTCCCAGCCGATGAATACCGGACATTCCGGCTGATCGGCGCGAATCAATTCCAGATCGATGCGGTTCGTGGCGGCATGAACCCATGTCACGGCCAGTCTTGTTTCCGGCAGGAACCGGACTTCCTCCAGCAGGGCAATCAGTTCCCGTTCGACAAAATGCCGGACAGCCTCTTCGACGTGCAGAATTCCCGCCTGCTTGCGCTGGGCGCGGCTTTCGTCTTTTGAACTTCTCTTGCGGATAAACCGTCGCAGGGTCGCGAATGATTTCGGCAACGTTCCTGAATGAAATCCGGGACGCAGCAGTCGCAACATCGTTTCGCCATGATGGCCGATGGCTTCCGCGCCGATCCGCGGATTCCGGTTGGCAGCATAAAGCCGCCAGTTCTCTTTGAGTTCCCAGACCAGAAATCCGAAGACACCGGGAATGAGCAAGATCGTCGTTCCCACCACTGTCTGGGCCTGTTTGCGTCCCAGATACGGAGCAAGCTTCTGCACGAAGATTGGCCAGGCGGGAAGAATGATTTTGTGCGAAACCGTCACCACAGGAAAGTGTTTCAACGGATTGATCTGCGGTTCCACCAGCAACGTGAAGATGAAGACCACCACATAGGAAATGAAGAACCAGAAGACTCCGCCGATCAGCTTGACCCCCCGGAGAGCCTTGTCGTCGCCGGTGCGGAACCGCAGCCATTCATCCACGGTATAAATCACCCGTTCCAGCGCGATAAACAGCCAGTCAAACACGTCGCCAATCCATTGCAGCATGGCGGCGAAAACATGCATTTTGAATTCCTGCCAGGCCCGCACCAGCAGATCGACCGCCCGTTCGGAAACATAGCGTCCCACGGGAGAATTCAGAAACAGGGCTGTCACCAGGTACAGATCGACGGCACGATGCAGCTTCCATTTCCGTCCGGAAACCAGAATGCCAATCATGATTAACGAAACCAGCAGCGCCGGCTCCAGAAGATAACTTCGCACAATGGCAAATGCGCGGCTGGCCAGAATCTGCTGGACGGAATCGGAATGGATCACCTGTGAAGGAAGGTCCACGGCCACATGGCGCACGCTTTTCCACCCCCGGACCAGCACCGCCAGGTTCCAGGCTCGAAATTCCGGACGATGGATCAGCAGGGAAATCCACGTTCCCAGGACGAGAACTCCCCCCCAGAGAAACAGGTCGGGTTGTCCCGGTGCATGGGCGGCAGTTTCCGCGACATGAGCGGTCGCGGGGCTGTGTTCGCCGGAAAACATTGCGCCCAGATGATGAAAAAATTCCAGCAGCAGATACGCTCCTCCAAAAGGGATAAAGAGGTGCTGTGTGAGACGCCGGCCAAAATTTGTTCCAAAGACAAGCGAACTGAGTGTCTGTGGCCAGCGGAGATAAATCGCTCCCCGCCGGTAAATGCCGTCCAGGGCCAGATCCAGTTTGCGGTCCGCCCGCAGAATACAGTCACCCAAAAACAGCTGCTTCAACGAAGTCACATCTTCGAGCTTGAGATCATTTTTTGAAATTGCGTCCCGCAGATCGCCCAGGTTGAAATAACTCCGCTCGACAATCCGGTCCAGAAGTTCTTCCACGATTTTTTTACGGGCAACCGCTTCCAGAACCTGATGGGGCACAAAGCCGACTTCATCGAACACGTTCATCAGGATCTGTCGCAACCGGTCTCGCGATCGTTCTTCGATCCGGGGCAGAACCGTTTCGACAAGCTGGGTGAGCCGCCGTTGTTGCACAACGGGAATTCGTACCAGAAGGATCCGCCGTTGAACCGTTTTCAGATGCCGCAGTGTCAAGGCATCCTGCATCAATGGAAGCGGACGACGCAAAGGGCGGCGGCCCAACGCGCGCAGCCAGTCCACCAGGTCAACGCGGTAGACTCCCCGTTCCTGTTCCGAACAGACTTTTTGCAGGTCATACAGTAATCGTGCTTCCGTTGACCAGAATCCTTCCGTCGCCGGTTCCAGCAACGGGGACAGGGCTTCCTGCCATCGCATGGCTTCTTCGTTTGTCAGTTCGAAGACCTGCTGAAGTCTTTTGACCAGGCGGGCCAGTTCGTCATGGGCGGCTTGAATGGCTTCGTTCGCGTGACCGGGGGGGGCTGTTCGCGAGCTGCGAAGCAGAATCAGGGCGGCTTTGACGCTGTTGCCGAGAGTGGCCGCGGCAACCGCTTTGGCCTGCTGCTGGCGAAAGATCGCCATGGAGGTGGCGGGATGCCGCAACCGAGGAAGTTTGATGGTTTGCGTGGGAAGTGCGGACCGGCGTGGAAAATCATCCTGGAATTCCCCATGAACCCGCTGAACCTGTTCATAAAGCTGAGCGTCGTCAACGTCCTGGCCGAGGATCCGGTCGACCTGCTCCCAGTGACGAATGGCTGGAAAATAAATGGGTCGTTCATCCGGGGCAAAGTATTTGAGTTCCAGCGACAAAGCTGCGAATTCGATATAGATCTCCGTGTCCGTCGGCGGCTGAAATAAAAGGTTCGATTTCAGCAGAACATCGTGGATCTCCGCGAATTCCACTTCTCCCAGTGCCTGGCGACGTTCTTCGGTCCATTTTGCATCCATGGAATCATGGGCGAGTTGTTGATCGAGCTGGCGATGAACGCAGGCATGAAACAACAGTCGGCAGTAACGGGCTCGCAGCGCAGGCCAGTTGTCCTGGTCCTCCAGTTCGTCTTCGTCCGGCTGGGCCAGCAGGATTACCCGGCGGGGAAGATCGGACCCGGGAGGCAGTGAAAGTTCATTCAGATCGACAAAAGCCAGCAGGCGGTCACGGTCGATCGTATAGCTGAAGTCGTGTGGAATGAAGAACCGCAAGCCCTGTAAGCGGCGATCCAGCCGGACCACCCGACGCAAAACGATCGGTTCCACCAGATGGGCCGCTGGTTCAATGGATTGCAGGAGTTGTTGCAGTTCAGCCAATAACATGGGAGGGAATTATCAGTGCTCCTCCGGGAGTTGTTGCCCTCGCCAGCGAATCCAATGATCGGCCAGGACAATGGCAACCATGGCTTCCGCCATGGGTATGAAGCGCGGCAACAGGCAGGGGTCATGCCGTCCGCGGGTGCTGATTTCCGCTGGTTCGCCCGCACGATTCACGGTCTGTTGAATCACCGGCAGGCTGCTGGTCGGTTTCACCGCAACCCGCAGCATCAGCGGCATTCCAGTCGTGATTCCGCCCAGGATTCCTCCGTGCCGATTTGTGCGGGTGACAATTCGTGTCTCTCCAGCAGGCATTTTTTGACTGGTGAATTGATCGTTGTGCGCGGTTCCCCGCATTGTGACACACCCAAAGCCAATGCCATATTCCACTCCCAGCACAGCCGGCAGGCTGAACAGGGCTTTGGCCAGGTCCGCTTTGATTTTATCGAAGACGGGCTCTCCCAATCCCGCGGGGAGTCCGGTTGCCACGATTTCCGCGGCTCCGCCGATGGAATCTCCGGCTTTGCGGCACTCATCAATCAGTTCAACCATTGCCATGGCCGCTTTAAGATCGGGACACCGGACAATGTTTGGTTCTCCGCTGGGAAGCGTTTCCACCTGTTCAAACGTCACCGTGGCGGGATCGGAAATTTCCGCACGAATCTCACCGACTTGCGAGACATATCCAATCACCTTCCCGCCAAAAGCCCGGGCGATGATTTTTTTGGCGACGACTCCCGCCGCGACGCGAGATGTTGTTTCACGGGCACTGGAACGTCCGCCTCCCCGATAATCGCGAATGCCGTACTTGGCGTCAAAACTGAAATCCGCATGACCGGGCCGGTACAGATCCTTGATGTTTCCATAGTCCTTGCTGCGCTGATCCTGATTTCGAATCAGAATGGCGAGGCTCGTCCCCGTTGTCCGCCCTTCAAAAACACCGGAAAGGATTTCCGGCAGATCGTCTTCTTTTCGCTGGGTGACGATCTTACTCTGGCCCGGTTTGCGGCGATCAAGATCGGCCTGCAACTCTTCCACCGACAAGGGGATCCCCGGGGGAACTCCATCCATAATGACGACGTTCCCCGGCCCGTGGCTTTCGCCAGCCGTGGTGATTCGAAATGCCTGTCCAAAAGAGTTGCCTGCCATGCCTTGATTGTAGGGCCTGATCACGAACGCGGGAAGTTGACGAAAAAACGGTCGTTGGCACTCCGGAGACGAATGGCACAAATCCTGGAGACCCGGTAAACTCGCCGTCTTCCGCTCTCAGAATATGGATAATTTCCCGAAAGCGGTCGAAGTCTCTTTCCTTCGAACAGCGATGAAGAGAGACCGATGAAATTGGGTAAGGACACGCTGCAACGCGAAGGAAACGGGTTATGGATGGCAGTCGCGCCCAGAAAATGTCCGGGCGAATCACCACGGGAATGGCATTGGGCAGCCTGTGGATCCTGGGAACAATCGCCGCATGTAAGCCGAATCCTCCCGACTATCCTCACGGAGAGGATCCCTCCGCGATGCCTTCGGGAGTGGATGCTTCGTCCGGAATGAATGTGGCCCCGGGATCTTCCGGACAAATGGCCGCGGTGAAATCGCCTGCGATTTCCCCTGCATCGCTTTCCTCCAGGGAAATCCTTCCGGACTGGACATCTCCCCGGGCGGCACTTGTTTTTACCGGAGATGTTCATGGATACCTGGAGCCATGCGGATGCGCCGAAAAGCAATCCGGGGGATTTGCCCGCCGGGGCGGTCTGATTCAAATTTTGAAGGAAAACCGCAAATGGCCAGTAACAGCTTTGGACGTCGGCGGGTCGCTCAATGAATCGCGGATCACCTATCCGCAGACCCGGATCAAATTCGACACCATGCTCCGCGGGCTGAATCAACTTGGTTATCAGGGGCAGGCGCTTGGAAAAGAAGAACTGCTGCTGGGAGCGCAGGAACTTTATACGGAATTCACCCAGGTTTCCTCGGAAGAAAATTTTCATGTCCCTTTTCTCAGCGCGAACACGACCATTTTCGGATCGAAGGATCTGGGAACCCCGGTCAATACCCGTATCGTCACAGCGGGAAATCTGAAGGTGGGCATTGCGGCCATTGCTGGAAACAGCGTCCGGCAGGAACTCGATCACGCGGGAGTGACACGGGACGCGAACGAATTGCAGGTGGAAGACCCTCGAAAAATTCTCCCGACTGTGATTGAACAATTGAAATCAGAAAAACCTGATCTGTTTGTCCTTCTTTCGGCAGCCACGATGGAGGAATCTGAAGCTCTGGCCCGCGAATTTCCAGTGTTTCAGATTGTTGTCACTTCCGGAAGCGTCGAAGATCCGCGCTCGGAGCCGGTGTACATCGGGGAATCATTGCTGGTGCAGGTTGGAAAAAAGGGAAAAAACGCTGCGGTGGTTGGAGTCTATCCAGAGAACAAGCTGAAGTATGCGGTGCTGGAACTCGATCAGGAGCGTTTTCCGGAACTTCCCGCGATGCATGATCTCATGAAGGATTATCAGGAACGGCTCAAAGCGGCCTGGCCGGAACTGACCGCCCAGAAACTTTCCGATCCGGACGGACGGCAGTTTGTGGGCGCCCAGTCCTGCAAAAAGTGCCATACCTATGCCTATGGCGTCTGGTCTCAGAGCAAACATGCCCATGCCCTCGAGAGCCTGAAAAAAGGACGTCCCGGTCAGGAAGCGACCTGGATCAACCGCACCTGGGATCCAGAATGTCTGGCCTGCCACACCACCGGCTGGGATGCACAAAAGGCGATCCGCTATCAGAGTGGATTCATTGATGAAACCCAGACCCCCTTGCTGGCTGGCCAGCAGTGCGAGAACTGTCACGGTGCCGGTTCCGAGCATGTCTCCCTGGAAACGGAATGGAAGCGCGGAACGCCGGTCAGCCCGGAAATGAAACAGGCCCGCAGTGCCATGCAACTCACGTTGACTCGAGCCAGGGCGGAAGTCTGTCTCCGCTGCCATGATGGCGACAACAGCCCTCATTTCGATTTCGATAAATACTGGCCCAAGGTGAATCACACCGGCCGCAAGGACTGATCGTCTCTTTCTGACCGGGCCCTTCGCACAAGTTCATCCTCAGCATCATCCCGGAGCGGCCTGGCGCTGTTCCCCTTTCCAATGCGCGAGGGCCGATTCCGTTCCCACGAGCAAGAGAACTCCCAATAACAGCCACCGCCACCATTGCTGCCGGGCTTCCATCTCCTGAAGTTGTTGCTGTCGGAAATGCCGTTGCCGCTGCTCGGGATCGACAGGGGAGTCCTTTCCTTTCTGAAGGGGGATCCCGGCTTCCAGCAGTTCCTGTGGATAACGTTCCGTTCGCGACTCTCCGACAGCGAGGTTCACCGCCATCATAATCCCGCTCTCGTCCGGAGAAGATGCTCCCAAAGCCTCCTCTGTTGGAGCAAACTGGTAAAACCCGGGGGCATCAAAAACAAATTCACCGTCCGGGGAATGCGTGGACGTCTTCTCCGCATGGCGGACAAAAACTTTTTCCGAGTGGAATTTGAGCGAAGAGAACGGAAGCCTCTGGCCCACAATCCATTGCCGGGAGAGACCGGTTTTCGGGCGAGCCTGCTGCAACAGCCCGTTCATCAGCGGCACGAACTTGCTCCACACGGCCAGGTCGCTGTCATCACGGTTCCAGCCCGAAGCCAGCCCGGTCAACATCCCTTTTCCAACCGGGATTTCAAACAACATGGGGGCGTCATTTTCCAGGGCCGCCAGGACCCGCGCCGAAGGCACGGACGCGAGATTCATGGAACGGTACTTCCAAATCCGCAGCTTTGTGAAGTCGGAGAATCGCGGTCCGCGAAACTGCTGAAGTGCCGCATGATCCAGGTCGACTTTTCCCAGAAGAAGATGTCCCGGAACCGTTTCTTCACGGATAGGAATGCCTTCAATATCCAGCAGATCACCAATCAGTGCCGCCTGTGCCGCGTTCCGCGCGACGAACAACGCCTGTCTTCCGTTCCGCAGCCATCCCTTCAACCAGTCTCGTTGAGGACGGGAGAGATCCCCCCCAATAATGATCCAGTGCAGGGTCCCTTCCGGAACAGAAGGAATGTCTTCCTCGGCTTTCCAATCCACAATCTGAACCCGACGCGATGAATCATCCGGGAACAACGGGCCTAAAAAGAATCGCAATCCGTTCAGGCTTCCCGTTTCTTCAGCGGGACCGCGATAAACAATCGTGACATCTTCAGCAGGAGTCGGCACAAAATAGCAGCGATTATCAAACGCCACGCTGTCTCCATGAACCTCGAGAACAGCGGGAGCAGCCTCGGCCGTCTCTCTGGGAATAAGGACGATGTCACTTTCTCCGGGAGGCAGGGAGACATCCTCCGTCAAGACGGGGTGATTTGTCTTCGGACTGTTGGCTGAAACGTCTGTTTTGTCTGAGACCTCTGTCCAGGTCCATGTCACCGAATTTTGCGAAGCATCCGGAGTGCTGGACAGGCGAAACCGGAACTGTTGCAAGGACTGCCGGGGATCGCTTGCGGGTTGAACGGAGAAATTCGATTCACCGGATTGAGAAACATCCTCAATCTGCAACCGAACCTGGTCTGGCCACGTTTCCGCCTGCAAAGAGTCCCAATTGCCTCCCGCCTGCAAATCGGAGATCAGGACAATCCGTTGAGAGACCGTTTCTTTTGTCTCCTGCCTTGGAAAAAGAGTTGTCGCATGAAATAACTGCTCTCCTCCGGATGTTCCTTGCCATCCTGGTTGTCGCTCTTCGATTCGCTGAAGCAGTTCTTTTTTTCGAGCACCGGCGGGCAATGAACTCCATTCCGCAAACGTCATGACCGGTGCGCTGGTTTCGTCAAAGAGCATCACTTGAAGAACATCGTCGGAAGCTGCGGAATCAATGATTTTTCGGGCCGCAATCACAGCCCGGGACCAGTAACCGGGACGCTGCATACTGGCGGATCTGTCCAGCAGAATCAGAACCTGTTCGGAAGGGCGTTTCCAGTCAGCCAGGGAATCGGTTTTCCAGAAAGGCCGGGCAAAAGCCACGGCCAGCAGGATCAGCGCCGCGGACCGCAGCAGCAGCAGGAGCCAGTTCTCGATTCGCTTCTGTTTGGAGAAACGCGGCGGCGAGGGAGTCAGAAACATCAGGCTGCTGAAGAGTTGCCGGCCTTTGGGGATCTTGCGGATCAGATGAAACAGAATGGGCGCGCCGATGGCAAGTCCCGCCAGCAGGTAAAACGGAGTCAGAAAGCTCATGATCTCGCTCCCGTTTCAGTATTGCCGGGACGAATGTCGGACACGGCCCAATCGCGTCCGGATTTTCAAAAAATCGAACAGAACCTGTTCCAGCGGATCAGTCGTGTTCAACTGTTGCCAGAAAACTCCCTGCCGTTCGCAGGTTTGCCGGATCGAATGGAGATGTTCTTCCAGGCGTTGCCGATAAGTCCCGCGCGCCATTTCCGGATCGATATAAAGTTCCTGCCCCGTCTCCGCATCCACGAACAGCGCGGACTGGTCGAAGGACAACTCCCTTTCCGCTGGATCGAGAATCTGGAACAGAACGATGTCGCTGCCGGTTGCTTTCAACTCCGCCAGTCGCGTTTCCCATTGCTCCAGCGGCATCAGTAAATCGGAGATGATCACCAGCAGGCCGCGGCGTTTCAGCCGTGGAGCAACTTCTTCGAGCGCGGGGAGAAGACCGCTGGAGGTCCCTTCCGGGGGACATTCCAGACCATGCAGCACGCGATGAAGATGTCCCGGGCGAAATCGCGGCGGAATGGATTCGTCCAGTCCCGCGGAAATCCGAAACAGTCCCACCCCGTCACGCTGCCGGGTGAGAAAACAGGCCAATGTTCCTGCCAGCGTTTTTCCATAATCCGCTTTGCTGTACCCCACCGAGCCAAATGACATGGAACGGCTGTTGTCCAGCAGCAGAGAGCAGCTCAGATTTGTTTCATCTTCAAACTGTTTGATGTAATAGCGGTCGCTGCGCGCGAGGAGATGCCAGTCAAGATAACGGAGGTCGTCTCCCGGAACATAAGGACGATATTCCGTGAACTCAACGGAAAATCCGTGTGCCGGACTTCTGTGCAGACCGGAAAGGAATCCGTCAATGAGAAACCGGGCTCGCAGTTCCAGCGACTGAATCTGCATCAGTGTGGCCAGGTCCACAAACATGGGAGGCGGATATCGCTGACCGGATGATCTGTCGACAGGGGCCATGCGCGATCTGCTCTCAACCAGGTGTGCCGTAACAGGGAGGGCGGGAGAGAAGAATGCGACAATGGTCTCCGCAAGCGGGGTCGCGGTTTTCTCCCTCCCACTCGTCATGGGAAACGTATTGATCGTGGCATTTTTGATCGTAACGTTCTACCAGGAGAGTTGCGACCGCACAGGCGGGATGGATTGCCGCCTGCCCGGAATGAATGGTCCATAACCCATTTTTACAAAACAGGATACGAAAAATATTCTCGTTGTAAAAATGGCCTTGCAGACAATTTTCGAAAAATTGCCGGTAAGTTACATCAACCCGGAACGATATGACTACGGGAGGCATTGTCTATGGAAAACTTGTCCGAATCCGCCGGCATGGAATGGCAGCCGCGGCCACACGATGACCGGTACGAAGAGTTCTTACAGCTCTTCTTACGGGACCGGGAACGGATTTCTGCCTATCTCTATTCTCTCCTGCCAAATGCAGCGGACGCCGAAGATGTGTTTCAACGCTGTAGCCTCTTGCTGTGGCGGAAATTTGCGGACTTTGATCGGGAACGGAGTTTTTTGTCCTGGGCCTGTGGAGTGGCCTTTTACGAGGTTCGTAACTTTTTGAGATCCGCTCACCGTGACCGGATACAGTTCAACTCCGATCTGATTTCCCAACTGGCCGATCGTCGTCTCGAACAATTGGAGAAGGCCCCTGACCTGCTGCCATTCCTGCGAGACTGTCTGAAACGTCTTTCACCATCGGAGCGTGATCTGGTTCAGGTCGCCTATGAATGCAACGGCACGCTGAAAGAATTTGCAGAAACAAAAAAGAAGCCGTTGCAGACGATTTATAACCAGCTCGGACGAATTCGTCGCACGCTGCTGGATTGCGTGCAGAGAAAACTGGCAACGGAGTAGCAGGCATGTCGGATTTTCTTCCGGTCAATGAATTCGATCAACTGGTCAATGGGCTCCTGAACCAGATATTAACCGTGGAAGAGCACCAACGGCTCTCCGAGTTGTTAAACGCGCATCCCGAGTTGCAGGATCGTTATTTTTCCCAGGTGGACCTGCATCTGGCTCTGCAACGGGCTTATACCGAAACGCCGGAGCGGGAACCTTTCCGAGGGGCATTCTGGCAGCAGCCTGTAGCGGACCATGCCAAGCGATCAGTCCGGCAGTCACGCTGGACAATCCAGACGGCAGCTCTTGTCGCGCTGGGAGTCTCCGTGGTGGCTTTCGTCTTGTGGCCGGAAGTGAAACAAGATGATCTGGCCCAGCAACCGGTTCCCGCTGTCCATCCCGTTTCCGGCTCCCTCCAGCCATCAGCGGGGGATAAAAGTGGAGATGTCCCGGTTGTGGAAGAGATTTCCGGAGCCCGGCTGGTTCAATCCGCCGGCGCGGAATTCCTGCGGGAGATGGTCCCGCAACTCGATTCCCTGCTGGAAGTGAACCATCAGTATGTTCTGGTGAAGGGAATGCTTGAGCTCGAGTTCCACCGGGGGGCCCGCGCGATTCTGGAAGCTCCGGCTGTTTTTCAGGTCAATTCCTCCGAACAGTTGCAATTGCAGGTGGGCAATTGTTCGGTCTATGCCCCGGAAGGAGCCCAGGGCTTCGAAGTTCTGACGCCACGAAACCGGGTTGTGGACCTGGGAACGCGGTTTTCGATTTCCGTGAACGATTTCGGCCATTCAGAATTGCAAGTCGTGGAAGGAGTTGCCCAAGTCAGCCCCCGGAGCAACCAGCAGGTTGTCAAGACGCTCACTCGGGGACAAGCCAGCCGCTGCATTGGCTCTGATGATGAATCACAAAAGATTGAGTTCAATCCGAAGAGTTATCAGTATCACCTGCCGGATCGTGTCGTTTCTTATGAAGCCCGGGTTCACGGCCAGGGACCCGGTGTTCGCGATTTAACAAGTGTCACCGTTCAGCGGGGGGGCCAGGTTTATACCTATCCGGTCGAGGAACTGATTGGAATCGATCTGCTTCATTTCCGGACGCAGACAAATCGCAACAGTGTCGCTTCAGATCAGGAGACGCTGAAGAATGTGGAAGAACTGATCACGCGGGACCGCGCCTTAAATACCGGCATTATTAACTTTGACCAGGAGCCTGGGGCAAAAGATACGGATGGAATTCCAGCGGATTACCGAAAAAAGCCCGGAATGGCGATCCAGTTTCACCAACCGGTCCGCAACGATCCCGGACCGGATGTGGTATTATTTGAAATCCAGTCCGTAGTCTATCCTGCGGAGGGAGACCATTTTCGAGTCAGCCCACTGCATCGTGGCCCGGGCCTGCATCCGCATCTTGTGACTCGTTATGACATCACTTTGAATTCCCGGAACGCACGGGAAGTCGCGCCATTTCGTGTTTTTACGTTCGATTCGGAGATGAAGTCCATCAAAGATTTAGCCAAAGCTTCCGCACGGCGCGGCGGCGGAATGTCATTGCCATTTTATGCCCTGGCTGTCGGGATCGACCTGTCCGATCTCGGATACCCTGCCGGCGCCGAAGTCTCCGGACTCTTCTTCGAAGATGCCAATCACAAGTCCTTTGTGGTCATCGATCCGGTTTTTATCGGCGGATTCCCGTCTTTAAACGCTGTTCCACCCACAGCGAAACAATAAATTTCTTGTCATCAATTCTGTCTCTTCTTAGTTTATACATTTCGTGACCGGAAAATTCGGTTTTATAATCGGCCATATCAATGCGACATAAGGACAGATTTATGGCGGTCAGGCAGCCCTGTTGGCGGGTCATAATGGTCCTTCTGGCCGGCATTCTGGCCGGTTGTGGAACGGGAGAAAAAGATCCATATGTTCGTCAACCAGTAGCAGGGATGATCACGTTCAATGGAAGCCCATTAACCAGCGGCGCAATCACATTCTTTCCGGAAAATAATGGTTCCGTCGCTTCCGGGGCGCCCATCGTAAATGGAAAGTATTCCATCAGTAAAAAAGATGGACTTCCAGCGGGGACATACAAAGTTTCCATTTCCTCTCCCGTCCCCAAGGCGTCCGCCAATGCAAACGCGGGTGAATTCCCAGTTTACGAAGAGCGGATTCCCGGACTCTATAACACAAAAACAACATTGATTTGTGAATTGCCTCCCGATAATCAGAAAGAAATTTCGTTCGACCTGGTCTCAAATCCCAAATAACTCGGCATTTCTCATCATGCAGGCCGACAGTCACGGGCTTTTCGAAAACCGTCTGCCGGGCTCGCCTTCAATACTGTTTGATTCGTTGAGATTTGCCGAACCGTTCCCGTGTTGCCTTTTGAAGAGTTTTGTTGCCTCTTGATTTTTTCCTGATTCGACAAGGAGCCTGCCTTGAACTTATCTCAAGCGCCTTTGAATGCTGAATCTTTAAAGCGTCCTGGTTTCAGGAAGCGGGGTATTCAAACAGGGTTTACGTTAATTGAACTCCTGGTGGTGATTGCCATTATTGCCGTGCTGATTGCATTGCTGTTGCCGGCGGTTCAGCAGGCCCGGGAAGCGGCCCACCGGTCTCAATGCAAAAATAATCTGAAACAACTGGGACTGGCAATGCATAATTACCACGATGTGACCGGCCGTCTTCCCATTGCTTATATGGGAATGAACAATGGGCTCTCCGTAAACAGCAGCGCCGCATGCTGGATGCGCTATCTCCTCCCCTATATTGAACAGGCCTCCATGTACAATAAATGGAACGAGAATGCCCTGTACAATTCCTCTGCGAATTTAACGCTAGTCAAAACCCGTATTCCGTTAATGCAGTGCCCTTCGGATACCGCGATCCCATCTTACCAGAATATTCCACCCTATAATTATCTGGTGAACCTAGGAAACACGAATGCCGCATCCACGAATGTGAATGGAGCCACTTATTCTCCTGGGCCATTTAAGATTGCCGTTTCACGATTTCCCGGTTATGCAACAGGTTTGCGTGATATTACGGATGGGACATCGAACACAATGCTGATGGGGGAAGTTCGTACCGGAACGAAACGGGCCAGCACACCGGGAAGTGTCGATGGAGATTTTCGAGGACTGGTCTGGATTTCTTATAACGCGGGCTATACCGGGAATCTGCCGCCGAATTCCCCCGTTGCGGATTCCATGACCAGTTTCTGTGTCACGGATGCCAATGACTATTTGCCTTGCGTGGGGACATCCTCGGGGAGTGATCTATTAACAATGCGAAGCCGCCATACCGGCGGGGCACACACAGTCCTCTGCGATGGCTCAGTCAAATTTGTCAGCAATAGTATCGACCTGAATGTGATTCGAGCACTCAGCACCATGAGCGGAGGCGAAGTCAGTTCGACGCTGAACTGAATTCGTATATTTTTCAGTAGAACGTTGTCTTGCCTTATTTCTGAATCCGATTTTCGGACTCCATTCACCAGGTTTTTCCCGGGCAGATCATTTTCACAATGAGATTTTTAATGAAGAGAAATAATAAATACACTGGCTTTACACTGATTGAACTGCTGGTGGTCATCGCCATTATCGCGGTGCTGATTGCCCTGCTACTCCCCGCGGTCCAGCAGGCCCGGGAAGCGGCGCGGCGAACTCAATGCAAAAATAACATGAAGCAGCTGGGGCTGGCTCTCCACAATTATCATGACACGATGAACTGCTTCCCGCCGGGAGGATTTCACATCGGCCTGCGCGCCAGTTGGCTGGTGATGATTCTCCCCTATATCGATCAGGCGAATCTCTATCATTCGATCAACTTCAACGCCGGTTCGAGCAGCCCCAGCGCGAACGACTACCCCAAGCTCCAGCCAACGGCGTTAACAAGAATTCCGGGATACTTGTGTCCCAGTTCCCGCGAAGAAAGATCACCGGCGGAAAGCGCCACCCCTCCTGGCGGAACTGGAACACAACCCTGCTATACCACTCATTATTATGGCGTCATGGGGCCGGGCCTGGGAGTGACAAATCCGGCAACAAACTCGCTCTATCTGGTGGAAAACGGAACAGGAAGTTCGGGCCTGGGAGGATTTGGCGTCCAGGGATTGCTGGGGACCAGCCTGATGACAGGCGTCAATTCTTCAGCAGTCAAGCGAATTCGCGACGCCACGGATGGAACGTCCAATACATTTATTGCCGGTGAACTTTCTTACGACGGCCAGAAAGCCAATTGCTATCGTGCGTGGACCCGTGGAAATGGTGGTTCGAACGCCATGGGATCCGCGAAGAATATTGTCAACGGAATTAATGTGGCTGGATATAACGGGAGTTCAAATTTCAACAGCGTCAGCTTCGGCAGCTTTCATACGGGAGGGACAAATTTTCTGATGGCTGATGGGGCCGTGAAATTTGTCTCGGAAAATATCGATATGGGAATTTATTGTGCCACTTCATCCGCCAATGGTGGTGAGCCCAAGACAATCGAATAGTGGAAAGTCATTGCGAAGATGATCAAAAATACGATGGTTATGGCGTTCGTAGTGTTGATAATTTCCTGGGGATGCCGCGGCGGGGCGGATGGCCCCCAACGTTATGAAGTTTCGGGAACGGTAACTTACGATTCAAAACCTGTTCCTCGAGGAAGTGTCTTTTTCGAGCCGGATGAATCTGCGGGAGCCAGCGGGCCACAAGGATACGCCGAGATCCATGATGGGAAATACAGCACATCCGCCAGTGGAGGAAAAGGGGCCGTGACAGGGGCGCATCTTGTGCGGATTGAAGGTTTCGGGGCTGACAGTGAAGCTGTTGCCGATTCCTTCGGGGAAAAAATTGTGCCGCAGCTTTTCAGTGAATACAAGACGACGGTAACACTCCCTCAGGGAAACTCCAGGCAAAACTTCGATATTCCCGCCGCAGGCATATCGGCGAACAAGTCGGGATCCGCCGGGAAATAATCATAATTGGTCGATTGATTCAAAATGCAGATCACGAAGCCACATTACTAAATCATAGAATTCGCCTTGAGAAGATCACTTTTTTACACCATTTCTGGAGCAGATCATGAAACGAAAATATTCGCGAGGCTTTACGCTCATCGAACTGCTGGTGGTCATCGCCATTATCGCGGTGCTGATTGCCCTGTTACTCCCCGCGGTCCAGCAGGCCCGCGAAGCGGCCCGGCGTTCCCAGTGCAAAAATAATCTGAAACAGCTTGGCCTGGCGATGCATAATTACCTCGATGTGTATGGCGTACTTCCTCCAGGATATGTGTTGACTCCCGGAGTTCCCGACAAAGCTGGACACTGGGCCTGGTCAGCAATGATTTTGCCTTATATGGAACTGGGAACTGTTTATAACCTTCTGGAAGTCGGTAAGTTGCCCGCTGCTGTTGCGATAGCGGATCCGAATATCCGATCGTCCATGCAGAAGCCCCAGGCAATTTTCAAGTGCCCTTCCGATGGGAACGCACCCAAAGTGCATACTTTGGAAGCATATAGCTTAAACGCTGGAGGAACGGAATATGGATTGCCCGTGACGAATTATATCGCCTCTAACAATATTGCGAATATTCGTGCCCAGAGGCCGACAAACCCCCAAAATGGAACAACGGGAGGAGTGGGGGCATTTTTTGAAAACAGCAATATCAGATTGCGGGATATCACCGATGGATCAAGCAACACATTTTTAGTTGGCGAGCGTGTTTATCAATTCCGCAGCGATTATCGAACAGGCGCGGGAACACTCTACGCGACGCGAGACTGGGGCGGAAAAGGACCTGCACATCAGGGACTGTCCGGAGCTCCCTGGGATCAGGGAGGATGGAAGACGATTGCCGGTTCGATGTATAATCCGATTAACAATGTCGGTGCGTGGAATTCATCGACCAGCCAGGCTTTCAGCAGCCAGCACGTTGGGGGAGCCCATTTCGTTTTTGCGGACGGATCCGTTCATTTTATCAGCCAGAATATCGACGCTGGAGTGACAGGTAGCAACGGAACCATTGCTCAGACCGGGACGCTGGGCCGATTGGTGGCCATTGCGGATGGCCTGCCGGTTGGCCAATTCTAATCATCTGTTGAAAAACGCACAGACAGAAACATCTGTGTTCTCAGGCACAGCGGATTGTTGAGAAAAGTGGGCCAGACATTTCTGTCCGGCCGAAACTCGATTGTTTTTCAACCGGCTATTCGTTTCTGCCAGATTTTGCCCATGAGGTCAATCAACAGTTTTGTGGCCCGTTGATTAGTTCGCGCCGAATTGGCAGCTCATCAATCCAGTTTTGAAGTTCAGCGAGGAGAGCCCCATGCGTTTCATCCCCAGTGTGATCAATAGCATTGTCTTGTCAGGAATTTTATGCATTGTTTCGGGTTGCGGAGGAGGTGCGGACGGTCCGGAACTGGGGCGTGTCACGGGCACTGTTCAACTGGATGGGGAACCATTAGAAGGTGCCGTGGTCACTTTCAGCCCTGTTGAAGGGGGCCGTGGCTCTTCCGGGGTAACTGATGCTTCCGGAACTTATTCCCTGAATTATACGCACGACCAGCAGGGGGCAATCCTGGGAGAGCATGAGGTTCGAATCAACAGTGCTTCTCATGCGGGAGAAGGAGCCGACGATCCGCTGCTTTCTTCGGACTATAATTCTTCCACAAAATTGAAAGTCACCGTTGCCCCTGGAAGTAATTCTGTTCCCTTTGATCTGAAATCCGATGGTTCCGTCGCTTCGAATCGGTAATGATTTGTTGTGGCTTGTCAGAAAGAAACTCTTCGAAATCTGTTGAATTTTGATCGTGGCGAAATTATCCAGCCATTCCCGGATAAGAAGCGTATCCGGGTACTTGTCATTCATTAATTCCCTCTGAAACATCAGGACACATGGTAATGACATCTCGACAAAGACATCCCGGATTCACTCTGATTGAGCTTCTCGTTGTGATCGCCATTATTGCGGTCCTGATTGCCTTGCTCTTGCCGGCAGTCCAGCAGGCACGTGAGGCGGCACGGCGTTCACAGTGCAAAAACAATTTGAAACAGTTCGGTCTGGCGGCGCATAATTATCATGATGCATTCGCCCAGTTTCCGATGGGAGGAACATATAGTGCTCCGAATCCAGCCCCCAATATCAGCTGGGCTGTCCGTTGCCTTCCCTATCTCGAACAGTCGGGACTTTATAATCAGCTGAATATGTCTTCGACAAATGTTCCCTCGCAGGTTTTGCCTGATGGAAAACAGGCACGGGAACACCAGGTTCCCATTTTTCGTTGTCCGTCGGATCCCAATCCTGATTTTATTACTCAGTATGCCCAATCGAGCTATTCTGGTTCGATCGGGTCCCAGCGAACTCCTTCGTCAAACAGTGCCTGCAATCCGTTTCTGGGACTGGCGCAAAATCTGATTCCTACGAATGCAGACTACAGCCGCACGCTGGATTTGGGGGCAGTTTCCGGAATGTTCAGCCAGGGAGGGGCCAGCATTGCCTTGACGGATGTTTCCGACGGGGCATCCAACACGCTGCTGTTTGGCGAAATTTTACCCAATTGCATGTTGTCCATTCCGGTGGGCTGGTGGCCGAATAATGCCCGGGCCACGATCGGGTCGACACTGGCTCCCATTAACGAAATGACGACCTGTGAAGGGTCAACAAAAATTTCGAATCCCGCCTGTACCAGTTCCGATAATTACAATTATTCCTGGGGATTTAAATCGATGCATACCGGCGGCGGCCAGTTCACGATGGCTGACGGCTCAGTCAGATTTATCAGCCAGAACATCGACTCGGCGACTTATCAATCCCTGGGGGGACGGGCCGATGGGAAGACGCTGGGCGAATTCTAAAATTGTTGATCGAAAACGGTCCGGATAAAATCAACAAAACTCACAAGACCATGGAGTGAATGGCAATGCGCTGGAGTGGAAAATTCGGTTTGGGATTGGTTCTGCTGCTGATAGGATCCGGGTGTGGCGGGGCGAAGCTGGCGAAGCTTTATCCGGTGACCGGAACCGTCACTTATGACGGCAAGCCGCTCGCGAATGCCTCGGTCTTGCTGGTGCCCGAAACGGGGGCGGCAGCGATCGGCCAGACAGATGGAGAGGGTCACTTCTCATTGCGGACGCAGGGAACCGAAGGGGCTGTGGAAGGGCCTGCAAAAATTGCTGTGACAGCGACTGAAAATGTCAAAAAAGTGACTGCCGAAGAATTTGAAAAAATGACGGACGCAGAACGGGCCAAAGCCTCAAAATCGTTGATTCCCCCCCGATACGGAAATCCAGAGGCGTCAGAACTGACGACCACCGTCTCGACAACCACAAAAAATGAAATTCAACTTGATTTAACAAAGTAAATCACGCTTTTTTGATACGATATCTGATAGAGGCTCTCCCCAAATTCCTTCCTCTTTCCTCCCGCCGTACTCGCATGATGAAACGACGAATTTCATTCTGGGTGTTCTGTGTGTTGTCCGGATGGGGCTCCCTCGTTTCTGGCGAGGAAAAGTCCTTGACGGCCGAACAGGTCAAGTTTTTTGAAACGCAGGTCCGTCCATTACTGGCGGAAAACTGTTTCCAGTGCCATGGTCCTGGCAAACAAAAGGGGAATCTGCGGCTGGACTCGCGGGGACACATGCTCTCAGGAGGAGAATCCGGACCAGCCATTGTTCCCGGCAAGCCGGATGAAAGTCTGTTGCTGGAAGCGGTCCGGTATGAATCATTCGAGATGCCCCCGTCCCGGCAGTTGTCCTCGGAGCAAATTGAAATCCTGAATCGCTGGGTGAAAGCGGGAGCCTTCTGGCCGGGAGATGATGGGAAGACCATTGCCCGCGTCGAAGGCAAGAAATTCAGCGAAGAAGATTTGAACTGGTGGTCCTTTCAGCCCGTGCGTGCTCCGAAAGTTCCTCATGTAAAAAACGAGGACTGGGTCCGTAATGAAATCGATGCGTTTGTTTCCCGGGAGCATGAACGACAACACCTCACCCCAGCCCCGGAAGCCGATCGCCGGACGTTGATTCGCCGGCTTTATTACGACCTGATCGGGCTCCCTCCCAGCCCGGAAGAAGTTCAAGAGTTTGTCTCCAGTTCGGAGCCTTCTATTTATGAACAACTGGTTGAACAGTTGTTGCAGCGGCCGGAGTATGGGGAACGCTGGGGACGCCACTGGCTGGATCTGGTGCGTTATGCGGATTCCGATGGTTATCGTGCCGATGGCTTCCGTCCGGAAGCCTGGCGTTATCGCGATTACGTCATCCGCTCGTTGAACGCGGACAAACCGTATGACCGGTTTGTGCAGGAGCAGATCGCTGGTGATGAACTCTTCCCCAGCGACCCCGACGCGATGATTGCCACCGGTTTTCTGCGGCATGGGATTTATGAATACAACAGCCGTGATGCCCGAGGCCAGTGGGACATCATGCAGAACGAGATTACGGATGTCACCAGCGATGTCTTTCTCGGACTGGGGCTGCAATGCGCCCGCTGCCATGATCATAAATTCGATCCACTGTTACAGAAGGATTACTACCGCCTGCGGGCTTTTTTTGAACCGCTTTATCCTCATGACGATTTACCAGTCGCCACTTCGAAGGAATTCCAGCATTACCAGGAGCAACTTGCTCGATATGAGGCCGCCGCCGCCCCCGTGCTTCAGGAGTTGCGGGCTGCCGAGAAAAAATATCGGGAGAATGCGGAGAAAAGCGCTATTGGGAGATTCCCCGATGACATTCAGGCAATCGTCAATAAGCCCAAAGCTGAACGGACACCTGCCGAGGAACAGGTGGCTGCGATGGTCTGGCGTCAGGTGACGCTGGAGCAAAATCGGATTGACGGCCGGATCAAGGGAGAAGCCAAGGAAAAAATCCTCGCCCTGCGACGCGAGTTGGCGAAATTCGATTCCCTCCGTCCAGCAGCCTTACCGACGCCGATGTGTGTGACAGACGTCGGAGCGGAAGCTCCTCCCACAATCATCCCGAAAAAAGGGACCGAAGTCCTGCCCGGCTTTCCCACGATTTTACAAGCCGAGCCCGCCGACATTCCGCCCGTTTCCCTAGCTGGTTCAACCGGTCGCCGTGCCGCCCTGGCCCGATGGATGACCGATCCCGCCAACCCTCTCACGACGCGCGTCATCACCAATCGAATCTGGCAATATCATTTCGGTCGCGGGCTTGCTGAGAATAGCAGCGACTTCGGGAAACTCGGCGCCCCCCCCAGCCATCCGGAACTGCTGGACTATCTGACCAACCGGTTTACTCAAAACGGCTGGCGTCTGAAAGATCTGCATCGGCTGATCGTGACGTCCGCAACATATCGGCAGGCTGCGGTCCATCCGGAATTCGCAACTTACGAGGTCCAGGATCCGTCCAATCAGTGGTATTGGCGGGGGACCACGCATCGGCTGGATGCCGAACAGATTCGCGATTCCATTCTGGTCGTGACCGGACAACTCGATCCGAGCCGCGGCGGGCCGGGAGTTCAACCGGATCAGCCGCGCCGTTCAATTTACACCCGGATTATGCGGAACAGCCGGGATCCCCTCCTGGACGCTTTCGATTTGCCCCAGTTTTTTTCCAGCACTCCCGACCGGGACACCACAACTTCTCCCGTGCAGTCGCTGCTGCTGCTGAACAGCCAGACCATGCTGCATTATGCGGGCCAGGTGGAACAACGCGCCTTCGCCAGCTTTCCCCAAGATCAGCGAACGGATGAAAAAATCATCGAGCAACTCTGGTGGTTGATCTTAAATCGGGCTCCGACTGCTGAAGAAGTTGCCATGGCGCTGCAGTTTGTGACCCATCCCGTATCGTCCGAAAAGACGATGGAGAATACCGCTCCTGCCCCCAATCTGGTCACAAGTAAAATGCCTTACCGGGACGGCCAGTCCCTTCTGTTTCAGGAAGGTCAGGAATTGCCCCTGATCGCGGTCCTGGACGATACCCGGATGAAGCTGGACGATTTCACGATTGAAGTCTACTTTCAACCACGGTCCATTTATCAATCGGGAGCCGTCCGGACGTTGGCCGCCAAATGGCGGGGGGGCCTGGATCCCGGGTGGGCTTTAGGAATTACCGGACACGGTTCGCGCCGCAAACCACAGACGGTCGTCCTCCAGATGGCGGGAAAAACTTCTGATGGCAAGCCAGTGGAAGTCGCCCTGTTTTCGGATCAGCATGTGGAAATCAACAAGCCCTATTACCTGGGAGTGAGCGTGCGGCTGGCGCGGAATCATGTTCCGGGTGAAGCCAAATTTTATCTGAAGGATCTTTCTAATGATGATGAGCCGGTCATGGTGGCCACGCTGCCCCATGAGATCGGTTCTGACATTCAGACCACCGCGCCGCTCCGGCTGGGGTCGCGGGATGCAAAATCGGGACATTTTGACGGCCTGCTGGATGATGTTCGGCTGTCCCGGGGAGCACTGAAACGGGAACAACTCCTGTTGACCGCCGAAGGAGTCACCGGCCAGACGGTGGGATACTGGCAATTCGAACCAATGCCCGGACTGTTTCACGACACCACTCCGCATGGTCTGAAAATTCAACCCGTTAAAAACCTTCCCGTGGCAAAATCCCCGGAGAACGCCGCCTGGACGGATCTTTGTCACGTGTTGTTGAATTCCAATGAATTTTTGTATGTCGATTGAGATTGGCCCGGGGCCGGCCAGGTCCGAAACGGGCTGGTTGCCGGACGGCGGGATCGGGCTTCACTGATTCCCTTTCCGCGATGCTTCGGCCAGCATGGCCCTGACATGCGCGGCAGCCACGTTTTCAATCACATTGTTGAGGAGAGGAGTTGTGTCCATGGCTCATTATGAAATTCCTCAGACGCGCCGAGAGTTTCTTGCGAAAAGCGGCGCTGGTTTTGGTGCGGTGGCTTTGTCCAGCCTGCTGGCGGGCGAACACTCTGCCCTGGCCGGACCGGTTCCCAGTCTTCCCCCGGCTCATTTTCCCGCCACCGCGAAGAGCGTGATCTTTCTCTTCATGGAAGGAGGTCCCAGCCATCTGGATCTGTTCGACCCCAAGCCATTGCTCAATCAACTGGCGGGACAACCCCTTCCCTCGAGCTTTGGCGAAGTCATCACCGCCATGGGGGAATTCCACGCTCCGCTGTTGCCTTCGAAGCGGACATGGAAACAGTATGGAAAATCGGGAATTCCGGTTTCCGACTGGTTGCCGAATATCGCGCAGTGCGTGGATGATATTGCGGTCATTCGTTCCTGCTGGGCGGACAGCCTGAATCATTCCACAGGTGTCTGCCAGATGAATACGTGTTCGGTGCTGGGAGGACGTCCCTCGCTGGGAAGCTGGGTGACGTATGGGCTGGGCAGCGTCAACCAGAATCTTCCCGCCTTTGTCGTGATGCAGGATAACCGGTCCTCGGTGGTGAACGGTCCACGAAACTGGAGCGCGGGGTTCATGCCCGCGGTGTACCAGGGAATTCATCTCTCGGAAGGATCGCAACCGATTCCCAATCTGAATACCCCCGAAGGAATCAGTCCCCAGCGGCAGCAGTCCAAGCTGGCACTGCTCAATTCGTTCAACCGGAATTTTGCCCAGGAGCATCCCGAACAAAGCGAACTCGAGGCGCGTCTGAAAAGCTATGAACTTGCGTTCCGGATGCAGGCCGAAGCTCCGGAAGCGGTGGACCTTTCGCAGGAGACCGAAGCGACAAACAAGTTATACGGGCTGGATCAGGCAGAGACCGCGGGGTTTGGACGAATGTGCCTGCTGTCGCGGCGGCTGGTCGAACGCGGAGTCCGCTTCGTGCAACTCTATCACGGTGCCGGCAGCAAATGGGACGCTCATTCCCATATCGAGCCCAATCATACCAGGTTATGCCAGGCGATGGATCTGCCGGTCGCGGGCCTGCTGAAAGACCTGAAACAGCGGGGACTCCTCGATGAAACGCTGGTGATCTGGGGAGGAGAATTCGGACGAACGCCAATGTCCGAACAGGGAGACGGCCGGGATCATAACCCGACCGGTTTCACCATGTGGATGGCAGGAGGGGGAGTGAAAGGGGGACAGATCATCGGGACCACGGATGATCTCGGCCTGCGGGCAATCGACGAGCGGGTCCATATCCACGATTTACATGCCTCCATCCTGCATCTGCTCGGCTTATCGAACATGGACCTGACCTACATCCACAAAGGGCGGCCGGAACGGCCCACCGTGAATGAAGGAAGTTTTGTCCGGAAGCTCGTCACCGGTTAAAGCAGATGGACCTGTCTGATCCGCATTTGTTTCAATTCGTTTCCGAATCGGGATGACGGGAAAGTTGCTCGCTGACCTGCCGGGCCGTCGCCAGGACGGCGTCAATCAGTTCCTGCTGTGATCCCAGGTTCGCCCGGGCAGTCGGCAGGCTGATACTGATGGCCGCCAGTAACCTGCCATTCTCGAAGATCGGAGCACCGATGCAGGTGATCCCGATATCGTTCTGGTCGTGCTCAATGGCATATCCGACCGCCCGAACCTGATGATGGATCCGTTTTAACTCCTCTGGATCAACAACGGTCTGGGGAGTGCGCGCCAGCAATCGGGTGCGACTGAGCAGGGACTTCCATTCCGGATCGCTGAGTTGCGATGTCAGCGAGCGTCCCAATGCCGTGGAATAGAACGGATCGGTGCTGCCGCGGTCGACAACGCGGCGAAACGGATGCTTGCTTTCCAGCGTCCTCAAATAACGGACATTCGCTCCGCGGAGCACTCCCAGGTTCACGGTTTCACCAGTCTGTTCGTGCAGGGCACGAAGACAGGGGTCGGCCACTTCCGTAAGTCGGTCATCCAACTTGCCTAGCGAAAGCCGCCGCAATTTCGAGGTGATCTGATATTTCCCTTTTTCGATCCGGGAGACATATCCGAGCTTGACCAGTTCCTGAAGCAGGCGATGCACCGTCGGTTTATGAAACCCGAGTTCCGCCACGATGGCAGCCAGAGAGAGTTGCCCTTCCGCAGCGGCCAGTGTTTCCAGCACATGAAAGGCTTTGCCCAGTGAAGATGTATCCATCGTCATTCGCTTGACTGTTGAGAGGGCAAAAGAGGGGATCTGTGAGGAGACGCAATACTGGACAGGAGCCCGCTGTTTCGCAAACCCCTGCCTCTGAGAACCCGGTCGAGGAGGATGATTGTTGGCGGGGGAATCTCATCCGGAATGCCCGGAAATCCAACCGGTCATTGTAGAAATGAGCGTCAACTCCGGCAATCCGCCCACTTTCCGTGCCACCCCCCCAATGAAAAAAAAGCTGGAGCGGTGTGGAAGGATTTCATCTCGAATTGACAGTCGCATATCCGAAATGCAGAATACACCGTACACTATTATGAAACGATGTGCACATTTCAAAAAATAAAGAAAGCCATTGCCCAAATTATTTCCCAGCGGCCATTTTGTCATTTTCATCAGGAGACCCGACGAATGCCTCGAAGCTCCCCCGGACAAATACGCGGATTTACATTGATTGAGCTATTGGTGGTCATCGCCATCATCGCGGTGCTGATTGCATTGCTCCTTCCCGCAGTACAGCAGGCCCGTGAAGCGGCCCGGCGTTCGCAGTGCAAAAATAATCTGAAGCAGATCGGGCTGGCGCTGCACAACTATCACGACACCTATAACACCTTTCCCATTGGGGTTCAGGCTCCCTTCTGGAAGCCCAACTGGCGGGTGGGTGTGCTTCCTTATCTGGATCAGGCGGCGTTGTTTAATAAGCTGTCACAATTCCAGCCGAAGGCCATGGATGGCTATGCCGGCCAGCGAGATGATTCCGTTGCCCTGGGGACCTATGGGGCCAATTTCGCCGTCCTCGCTGGCCTTTCGATTCCGGTATACAACTGTCCTTCGAACGCTCTTCCGACCAATAACAACTCCTCCTCCCCGGTCCTGCACAACAAGCAGCGCGGGCAGACGCATAGTTATGTCGGCATCAGCGGTTCCTATCCGGATCCCGCCGGCCGCGCGACAGTCTGCGCGGCTGCATCAGCAAGTGATGACCGCGGGCATCCCTGTGAGAACGGGGTTCTGTTTTTCAATGGGAATGTCGGATTCCGTTCCATGGTCGATGGAGCCTCGAATACGTTGATGATCAGTGAACAGTCCGGCACCGTCGGACGAAGTGATCTGCGGGCCAATTACCAAGGGGGCTGGGGCGGTTTTCATATTCCGGGAGCGACGGATGCCTCTCCGAACCCGGCCGCTGCGGTTCTCCCTTCCAAGTCCACGCCGGTCAATAATTTCGCAGCGGGTGTCTCGACCATACGGTATGCGTTGAATCTGAATTCTGCTTCTCCTCCGGCCGGGGCCAGCGAGGCTTATCACCACAACACCATTCTGAACTCGTTTCATACCGGGGGGATTCATGCACTCCTGGGAGATGGAGCAGTTCGGTTTCTGACTGAGAATATCAGTTTCAACACACTGGCCCGACTGGGGGCAAAAGATGATGGGCAGGTCATTGGGGAGTTCTAGAGCGGAGTGACAAAAGATGTCTCACGCGGATCCTGGTGAAAGACAAGGAAATCAAGGCCGAGCGTGATCGAACAAAGACCAAACTGGTCTAGGCACGCACGATCTCCGTGTTCCTCAGTTGAGTTCCTCCGTTGATCGAAATCATTTCACAAGCCCCTGGTCTCCGGGATCAAGCATTCAACAGCGAATCATCACTCTTGAACAGGCAACGAGGTTTCATGACTCACTGTTTCTGGAACAAACTATTGATGGCTGCTTGTTTTTTCCTTTCCGTCGGCTGCACTCAAAGAGATCGGGGAATTCCGACGGGCACGGTGAAGGGTACGGTCTCAATTCATGGAGAACGGTTGACGCTGGGCAATATCAACCTGTTTTCCACAGCGACAGGGATTGCTGCCGGTATCCCACTCGATACGAACGGAACGTTCAACATTCCGGGCGGAATCGAGATCGGAACGTATCAGGTGACGGTAACGCCTCCGTCCGCTGGGGGTGACGGTCTGGGCCCCGCGCCGGCACCAGCGGCATCCTCTTCTAAAATTCCCGAAAAATATCGGAACCAGACAACATCCGATTTGCAGATCGAGATTAAAAAAGGTGACAATCACATTGAATTGGATTTGAAATAACAATATGCCCTCTCCCGGCATTGCCCGAGATTTTCCTCCCCGCAACGGCTGTCAATCAGTTCTGCTACATGGCGTTTCACAATTGACACCGCATTGGGACACAAAAGAACACTGCTCTCGTTGAAGATGGAATTCCCCGATGAATCCACAGCAACCGGAACATCTTCAGATCCTTCCGACACGTCTTCCGTTTCCACGGTTTCTGAAGGCGCATATCCTGGTCGTCCTGTTGAGCCTGGGACTATGGATGACTGGACTTTGCCTGTCGCCGCTCTTCGCTGGTGATCCGACATCCGAACGATTGCAGTTCTTCGAACAGAAGATTCGCCCGGTGCTGGTGCAGAACTGTTATGAATGCCATTCCGCAAAATCCAAATTGCTTCAGGCAGAACTCCGGGTCGATTCCCGGGAGGGACTGCTGACCGGAGGAGCGTCCGGCCCCGCCATTGTTCCCGGAAAACCCGGGGAAAGCCTGCTGCTGGAAACGCTGCGTTATACGGGGGACAGCTATGACATGCCCCCCAAAGGGAAGTTGCCGGATCGGATCATCGCGGATTTTGAAAAATGGATTGCGGACGGGGCCGCTGATCCCCGGAATGATCCCGGTCCGGGGATCGCCCGGGCCGGGATTGATCTGGAAGCGGGACGCCAATTCTGGTCGTTGCAACGGCCTCATTCCAGCTCTGTTCCCATCGTGAAACAGACTGACTGGCCCCGGCAGAAACTGGATGCCTTCATTCTGGCGGCATTGGAAAAAGAAGAGCTTTCCCCCTCCATTCCAACGGATCGCCGGACACTCATTCGCCGGGCCTGCCTTGATCTGACCGGTCTTCCCCCCAGCTATGACGAAATCGAACAGTTTGCCGGGGATCCGGATCCCCGGGCTTATGAATCGCTGATCGATCGGTTACTCGACTCTCCGCATTACGGAGAACGCTGGGCGCGTCACTGGCTGGACGTGGTTCGTTATGCTGAAGACAACGTCAACATGGGACCTCATAATGGCCCGTACAAAAATGCTTATCGCTATCGGGACTGGGTGATCCAGGCGCTGAACAATGATTTGCCGTACGATGAATTTATTCGCCGTCAACTGGCTGCGGACATGATTCCCGGGACCGATGTCGCCGACCGGGCCGCGCTGGGGTTGCTGGGGCTGTCTCCTCAGTATCACAAAGAGCTGCTGCTTTCTCGTGAATCGCTGGAGTCTGTCCAGGCGGATGAATGGGAGGATCGGGTCGACCTTATTGGACGGGGCCTGCTGGGGCTGACAATCGCCTGCGCCCGCTGTCACGATCACAAATATGATCCCATCACGACAAAAGATTACTACGCCCTGGCGGGAGTCTTTGCATCGATCCGTCAGACAACGCGCCCCATCATTCCGGACGCGGATGTGGTCCGTTCCGCTCCCGCCCGGGAGGAAGCAGAAAAACTTCGCGGGGAAATTCAAACGCTGAAAACAGAAATCAGCAAATACAGAAAAGCACATCCCGCCGAATCGAAAGCAAAAACGCCCCCTGCGGAAATCGCGTTCCGAAATCAGCAGATCAATGAAAAACAGGCCCGGATCGATCAACTGGCTGCGATGACTCCCAATTTCGATCTGCCTGTCGCCGATTGTGTGACTGAAGAACAGGTCCGGTTTGAACGGGAAGATTCGAAGCGGCAGAAATTTGTTTACTACAAGGAACCTCGGAATCTGCCGGTTTTCATTCGCGGCAATATCACGAATCCGGGAGAAGTTGTTCCCCGGCGGTTTCTGGAAGTGCTCAGTCCCGAAAAACCAGTCCTGTTTCAACAGGGGAGCGGGCGACTGGAACTGGCGCGGGCCATTGCCAGCCGGGAGAACCCGCTGACCGCGCGTGTCTTCGTCAATCGTGTCTGGATGTTCCATTTTGGACAGGGTTTCGTGGACACCCCCAGCAATTTCGGCTTTACCGGTTCCCCACCTTCGCATCCGGAATTACTGGACGATCTCGCGGTGGACTTCATGAACAATGGGTGGTCGCTGAAATGGCTGCACCGCCAGATCATGCTGTCAGCGACCTACCGGCAGTCTTCCCGTGTCACCCTGACACCGCGACAGCAAGAACGGGATCCAGGGAACCGTCTGCTCGGACACTTTCCCCGGCAACGGCTCGATGCGGAAACATTTCATGACGCCTTCCTGGTTGCTGGAGGAAATCTCGATCTTCAGATGAGAGGCCCTTCCGCAAATATCGATGAATCCCAATTTCATCGCCGGGCGATCTACGCAACCATCTCTCGCAATCATCCCAGCCAGTATCTGCAAGTGAATGATTTTCCCGATCCGACCATTCACGCGGAACAACGGGCACTCACCACGACTCCGTTGCAGCAGTTATACATTCTGAATTCCCCCTTCGTGAAACAGCAGGCGCGGGCGCTCGCAGCCCGAATTCCTGCTGGTTCCCTTTCCGAACGAATGACCGCTGTCCATCGACTTGTTTTTGGCCGGAACCCGACTCCACGGGAACTCCAGTTATGGAAAGACTATGTGCTGCGTTCCGCGGATGAGAACCCGCTGATGCCGGGGGAGAATTCACCACTGGCTTTCAATGGTTCGCGGATGAAAGCCCGGGTCCCCCATCTGGGGGATGTTTACACGGTCGAAATCTGGTTTCGAAACACGGTTCCCTATGCCGAACGTCCGATCACGGGATACCTGTTTTCGCGCGGGGCCGATGGTTCAAAAACAGCTGATGGAGATCATCTTGGAATTGGCGGAACTTCTCGTTCCGGCAGCGGTGGGAGACTGTTGTTTTTCAATGGAAACCGGCTGAGGAACGCCGTTCACGGCAAAACGGTTCTGGAATTCGATCACTGGCACCATGTCGCCCTCGTTCGCGACAGGGAGCAGGTCCGCGTTTATCTGGACGGAAACCCGGAACCAGAAATTTCCGCCACGGTTCCGCTCTCGTATGATCCGCAGGGAGAAGACCTGTTTCTGGGAGGACGAAACGACCGCTTCGCGAATTTCCGAGGAGAGATGGGAGGCGTCTCCCTGTATCAGCGGCCGTTGTCCGGAAGTGAAATTGCCTCTCATTTCCATTTTGGGGAAACCGCCGCGGGTGTTCCGCTGCATCAGCAGATCACTCGTCTGGCACTGAAATCGGCCCCGGTTTCTTTCTGGGCGCTGTTTCAAACGTCCGCGAACAATTCTCCGATTCCCGATTTAACGATGCAGGGACATGACGGAATTTATGACCCGCCCAAAACGGCTCCCCCGGCCGATCATTCCCTCGCCCTGACCCCCTGGGAATTGTATTGTCATGCCTTGTTGTGCAGCAATGAACTCGCTTATGTCGATTAACGGATTAACAGTCCCTCCAGATTTGAAGTGCAGGAATCAGGGGAAAGGGATGAGAGAAACGGCGCCCGTTTTCATTCCGACCCTTTATTCCCCTGCCTGATCAGACCTGGATATACCGATTGAGATTCCTGTGACACTCGCCTGGAGTTGAACCATGTCTCCGTTTTCCACATTTTCCGATCATTGCTGGTCCCGGAGAGAGATGTTGCAGCGTGTCGGCAGCGGGGCGGGACTGCTCGGACTGGCAAGTCTCTTCGCCCAGGAGAACTCCGTGCATGGAGCCTCGGCACAACCGGGAACCCACGCCGCACCCAAAGCCCTCGGGGGTCTTCCTCACTTTCCGGCGCGGGCGAAACGGGTGATCTATCTGTTCATGGGGGGCGGACCCTCCCAGATCGATACCTTTGATCCGAAACCGGATCTGGTGAACTATGCCGGCCAGCGTCCCGAAGGAGTAAACCTGCGGACCGAACGGGAAACCGGGGGCATTCTCCCGTCCGATGTGAAATTCGCTCCGGCGGGAGAGTCGGGGATTCCCTTTTCGGAACACTTTCCCTGCCTTGCCCAGCACGCGGATGACATGGCGATCATCCGTTCAATGCATACCGATTTTCCGAATCATGCCCCCGCGCTGTGCATGATGAATCTGGGTATCCTCACTCCCACCCGCCCCAGCATCGGTTCCTGGCTGACATATGGCCTGGGAAGCGAGAACCAGAATCTTCCCGGTTTTCTGGCAATGTGTCCGGGAAGTCCCGTGGTCGGTCCCAAACTCTGGGGAAATGCCTTTCTGCCCGGAAAATATCAGGGAACCTATATCAACCTGACCAAGACCACTCCCGCCGAGATGATTCCCCATCTGCAAAATCCCGATCTGACTCCTTCAGCGCAAAAGCGGCAACTCGATCTGATCTCCGCCATGAACCGGGAACATCTTTCGGATCGGACGCAACCAGCCGATCTGGAAACCCGCATTTCCGCCATGGAACTGGCTTACCGGATGCAATTCGAAGCGATGGACGTTTTCGATCTCAGCCAGGAACCGAAGTCCCTGCACGAAGCCTACGGCAATACCGAATTCGGAAAGTCATGCCTGTTGGCCCGGCGGTTGAGCGAACGGGGAGTCCGGTTCGTCCAGCTTTATCATGGCAATCGCCAGCCCTGGGATACTCATTCCAATCATTCCAAACAGAATCCCAGGCTCTGCCAGCAGATTGATCGCCCGATCGCCCAGTTGCTTTCGGATTTGAAAGCGCGGGGGATGCTGGAAGAAACGCTCGTCATCTGGGGTGGGGAATTCGGCAGAACGACGACCTCCGAAGGGGGAGACGGCCGGGACCATAATCCGTATGGATTTTCCATGTGGATGGCTGGAGGAGGAATCAAAGGGGGAACAATTCACGGAGCAACCGATGAATTCGGAATGCGGGCCGTTCAGGACAAAGTCCACGTGCATGACCTTCACGCGACCATCCTGCATCTGATGGGAATCGACCACGAACGGCTCACGTATTCTTATTCCGGACGGAATTTCCGGCTGACGGATGTGCACGGCCAGGTCGTGCATCCGGTCATCGCCTGAGTCTGATGCACTTCCTGCCAGGCAGGCCCTCTTTGTGCTGCAACAGTTCTGAAATTCCACCTAAATTCCACCTATGGCGAGTATTTTGTGCCACATGAATGACCTGGGTTATGGCTGGAACGCATCGACCGCACCGGGGAATTCGGAACTGATTGCTGGAATCGTATTTTTGGCCACACTGATCCGCTCCACGTTCGGATTTGGTGAAGCCCTGGTGGCGGTGCCGCTTCTGGCACTGATCATTCCCGTGGAAGAAGCCGTTCCCCTCGCCACGCTGCTGTCCGTCACCGTGGCCACGATCGTGATGATTCAGGACTGGCGAAGCATCCATTTTGAAGCAGCTCGCAAGCTGGTCGTGGCGACACTGCTGGGGATTCCACTGGGACTGCTGCTGTTGATCAGCCTGCCGGAAAATGGAATCAAGGCGGCCCTGGGAACAATCATGATCGCCTTTTCTTCGTTTTGCCTGTGCCGCCCCCAGCTCAAGGAATGGACGGACGATCGCTGGGCTGGGGGATTCGGCTTCCTGGCGGGAATTCTTGGAGGAGCTTATGGAATGAATGGGCCTCCGCTTGTTATTTATGGAGCTTTGCGGCGGTGGTCTCCGCAGGTGTTTCGAGCTACATTGCAGGGATATTTTCTGCCTGCCAGCCTGCTGGGTCTGGGGGGATATCTGATCGCCGGCCTGTGGACTGCGCAGGTCAGTCTCGATTTTGCCTGTTCTCTCCCGGGAGCAATCGTGGCGATCTTCTGTGGGCGATGGATCAATCATCGTTTGCGGGCTGAACATTTCCGCCGCTATGTCTATATCGGGTTGCTGTTGCTGGGAATTGTCCTGCTCGTTCAATGTACCCGCGACAGTCGCTGCGTCCCGGTTCAGGCTCGGAAAACCGCATTCTTTGGGGACTCGTTTTTATCGGCACGGAAATCCGGCCGCCTGGTTCATGACACATTCTCCGATCTGAAATTCCCGTGACATCACATCCATGGTCTGTTATGCTCAAATGGGTGAAATTTGAAGCAAAGAGACATTCTTGACAGCTGCATTTCCGGTCTCTTCCGGAAACGTCTGAAAGGATGCGGTAGAAGGTGTTCGTGATGACTCTCAGGAAATCAGTGTTGAAGGTCATCGTGCCGGTCGCCTTCATTCTGGTCGGCCTGCGTTGTCTGTCTGCTGGAGAAGAGCTCGATTTCAATCGAGATATTCGTCCCATCCTCTCCAACAACTGTTTTCTCTGCCACGGGCCGGACGAAGCGGAGCGAAAAGGGGGAACCGAGGGGCTTCGCCTGGACACCCGCACGGGAGCCCTCTCCGATCTCGGAGGATATCAGGCGATTGTTCCCGGAAATCCAACCGAGAGTGCTCTGCTGGAGCGGATTGTGTCCCCAGATCCGGATCTCCTCATGCCGCCCCCTTCGTCGGGAAAGAAGCTGTCGCCCCAAGAGATTGAACGGCTCCGGATGTGGGTACAACAGGGAGCTCCCTATGCGGAGCATTGGAGCTATGTTGCTCCGGTCCGCCCTCCCGTTCCCAACGTCGAGGCTTCCGACTGGTGTCGAAACCCGATTGACCGTTTCCTGCTGAAGCGGCTCGAACAGACAGGGCATCATCCCAGTACCGCAGCATCCCCCGCGGTGCTGGCCCGCCGGGTCAGTCTCGATTTGACGGGGCTTCCTCCCACTCTGGAAGATCTGGAGACATTTCTTCAGGATTCCAGCCCCGATGCCTATGAACGGCTGGTGGACCGCCTTCTCCAGAAACAGAGTTTCGGCGAACACTGGGCCCGCATGTGGCTGGATCTGGCCCGCTATGCCGATTCCGCTGGCTATGCCGACGATCCTTTGAGAACAATCTGGCTTTATCGCGATTACGTCATCCGCTCTTTCAATGACAATAAGCCATTCGATCAGTTCACCATTGAGCAGATTGCCGGGGATTTGCTGCCCAATCCGACAGATGATCAGCGGATTGCCACGGCGTTTCATCGCAACACGCTCACCAATAGCGAAGGAGGAACGGACGATGAAGAATTTCGCAATGTCGCGATTGTCGACCGTGTGAACACCACGCTTTCGGTCTGGATGGGAACAACCATGGCCTGCGCTCAGTGCCATACCCACAAGTTCGATCCCATCACACAGACGGAGTACTTCCAGGTTTTCGCGATTTTCAACAACACGGCCGATACGGACCGGAAAGACGAAGCCCCGGTTTTTTCCCAATATTCTTCGGAACAACTGGAACAGAAATCAAAATTACAGTCACAACTGCTGGCCGCCGAGGCCCCCCTGAAATCACCATCACCCGCGGTACTTCAGGAATTGGCGGACTGGGAGAACTCTTTTCCGCGCGATCTGAAATGGACCCCGCTGTCCCCTTCATCCGTGACAACCAAAAGCGGAAATTCCGCAACGATCCAGGATGGCGTTGTGTCGGTCTCCAAAACAGCGGCACAAGATGTTTATACGGTTCGTCTGCCAGTCTCGGGTGGACAATTGAAAGCATTGCGGCTGGAAGCCTTACCGGACCCGGCGCTTCCCGATCGGGGCCCCGGTCACAGCCACGGGAATTTCGTCATTTCGAAAATCTCCGCTCGGCTGGTCCCTCCCGTCGGCGCCCCCTTGCGGGGGCGTTATGTCCGAATTTCCCTTCCCGGCAAAAACAAATATCTGTCCCTCGCGGAAGTTCAGATCTTTCAGGGGGAAAAAAATCTTGCTCCCTCCGGAAAAGCCTTGCAGAACAGCACCGCCTATTCCGGAGTCGCGGAGCGGGCCATCGATGGGGCGACCAATGGCGATTATTTCACGGGAAATTCCGTCACCCATACCGCTGCCGGCAACGATCCCTGGTGGGAACTCGATCTACAATCCGAACAGGTCATTGATCGCATCAAGATCTGGAACCGGACAGATGGCAATGTCGGTGGCAGACTGGCTGCCTGCCGAATCCAGGTGCTGGATGAAAACCATCAACCTGTCTGGCATCGGGATCTTTTAAAAGCCCCTGATCCGCAGGTGGAACTTCGATTGAACGAAGGCCAGAAGATCCATTTCTCTTCCGCGGTGGCTGATGATTCACAACCCGGATTCTCTCCGAGCTACGTCCTTAAGAACCCCAATGAGCGGAAACTGGGATGGGCCATTTCCGGTGGACAGGGAAAACCACATGCCCTGACACTCCTCACCGCCACTCCCCTGGCGCTTCCTCCAGGCTCGATGCTGAGCGTCACCATCGAGCAGCGAACCGATCTGAAAAATCATACTCTCGGACGGTTTCGGCTGAGTCTCAGCGATGATCCACGGGCTGCGGAATTCGGAAAAACACCGGACACAATCCGGAACATCCTGAAAATTCCCCGCGATCAACGGAGTGCGGCGCAGCAGACAGCACTTCAGGAGTATTCTCTTGGAATTGTCCCTTCCCTGGCACGACAGCGACAACAGATCGCCTCACTCAAAAAGCAATTGGCCGGAATCGTTCCTACCACGGTGCCCGTCTGTGTGGAACTTCCCGCCGACAAGCAGCGTATCACCCATATCCAGCTTCGCGGGAACTATCTCGACCAGGGAACACAAGTCAGACCAGGAACTCCGGCCGCTTTTCCGGGAATTCCGCGCGGATATGCCGCGGACCGCCTGGGGCTGGCCCATTGGCTGGTCCAGAGAGACAATCCCCTGACAGCCCGGGTGATCGTCAATCGCTACTGGGAACAGATCTTCGGGATCGGTCTGGTCGCCACCAGCGAAGATTTCGGTTCCCAGGGAGACAGCCCGAGCCATCCGGAGTTGCTGGACTGGCTGGCGACGGAATTCATGGATTCCGATTGGGATACTAAACGTTTTTTGAAGTTGCTGGTGACATCGGCCGCCTACCGGCAGTCATCGCATGTCAGTCCGGAGTCCTACGAAGAAGATCCCGACAACCGACTGCTGGCCCGGGGACCACGCTTTCGTTTATCCGCCGAGATGATTCGCGACCAGGCGCTGTTTTTTGCGGGCCTGTTGAGTGATAAATGTTTTGGTTCTCCGGTCCGTCCACCGCAGCCGAAAACCGGATTGAACGCCGCTTTCGGAAGTGCCGTCGACTGGGCGACAAGCACCGGCGAAGACAAATATCGGCGTGGGCTCTATACCTCGTGGCGGCGATCCAATCCGTATCCGAGCATGACCACCTTTGATGCTCCCAACCGGGAAGTCTGCACGATTCGCCGTGTTCGCACAAACACCCCGTTGCAGGCATTGGTCACGTTGAACGATCCCGTCTTCATTGAAGCAGCCCAGGGACTGGCCCGCCGAATCCTCACAGAAGGGGGAAAAACTCCTGTTGACCGTACCCGGTTCCTATTGGCTCTCTGCCTGGCCCGGCAGCCGGAACCGAAAGAAATCGAACGGATTGTTCAACTGCACGAACAGGCTGCTCATCATTTTCAAAAGGATTCCGTAGCGGCCCGGGAAATGGCGACCATCCCGCTGGGAGCAGCTCCGGAAGGAATGGACGTGGTGGATCTGGCGGCCTGGAGCGTGGTCGCCAATGTGGTGCTGAATCTGGATGAAGTCCTGATGAAGCGGTAATCACGATGCGCTCTCCCGGACAAAATCATTTTACCCGGGAGAGGTTCCCGAAGAGGACAGGATGATGTTTTCCGAACTGAACCGGCTGCAACAGACAACCCGCCGCCATTTCCTGGCTTCCTCCAGCATGGGACTGGGCAGTATGGCGCTTTCGTCCTTGATGACTCGGGATGCGGGAGCGGAGTCCACCGTGACAAATCCACTGGCCCCGCGACAGCCCCCCACATCGGGTCGTGCCAAACGGGTGATCTATCTGCACCTGACCGGTTCACCGCCGCATCTCGATCTGTATGACTACAAACCGGAACTCGTCAAGCACGACGGCGAAGACTGTCCGGATGCGTTTCTGAAAGGAAAGAAGTTCGCCTTTACCACGGGTGTTCCGAAATTACTGGGAACCCGCCGTGCCTTTCAACAGCATGGAGAATCCGGTCTATGGCTTTCGGACGCCGTGCCGCATCTGCATGGCGTGGCGGACGAGATCTGCATGGTCAATTCCATGTTTACCGAACAGTTCAATCATGCTCCCGCGGAATTGTTGCTGTTGACCGGTTCTCCCCGGCAGGGACGCCCTTCGATGGGGTCCTGGGTGACATATGGACTCGGATCGGAAAATGAAAATCTCCCGGGATTCGTGGTCCTGATTTCCAGCGGAGTGCAGCCCAATGGAGGCAAAAACTCCTACGGCAGCGGTTTTCTTCCGTCTGTCTTTCAGGGAGTTCAGTGCCGTTCCAAGGGGGATCCGGTCCTGTATGCTTCTGATCCTGGCGGGATGGATCGAGCGTTAAGAAGACGGACGCTGGATGCCCTGCGGGATCTGAATGAAGTGCAGGCCCGGGTGGCCGGACATCCGGAAACACTCACCCGCATTGCCCAATATGAACTGGCCTTTCGAATGCAGACCGCGGTGCCGGAGGTCATGGATATTACGAAGGAGCCGAAACACATTCTCGACGCTTATGGGGCCACTCCCGGAAAAGCGACCTTTGCGAATAATTGCCTGCTCGCCCGCCGTCTTGCGGAACAGGGAGTCCGGTTTATTCAGCTGTTTGACTGGGGCTGGGATTTTCATGGCACTTCTCCCGATTCCGGCATTCAGGATGGGCTCACAAAAAAATGTGCGACAATGGATCGTCCCGTGGCAGCCCTGATCAACGATCTGAAACAACGAGGACTGCTGGAAGAAACCCTGATCATCTGCGGCGGGGAATTCGGACGAACACCATTTCGTGAAGGCCGGACCGCTGCCAGTGCGGTTCTCGGACGCGATCACTATCCCGACTGCTTTTCGATGTGGATGGCGGGTGGAGGAGTGAAACGGGGGCTGACATATGGAGAATCGGACGAACTCGGTTTTTCCGTGGCGCGTGACAAAGTTCATGTGCATGACCTTCAGGCCACCATTCTACACCTGCTGGGCTTCGACCATACCCGGTTGATCTATCGTTTTCAGGGACGGGATTACCGCCTGACCGACGTTGCGGGGAACGTCGTCCGCCCGCTTCTGGCCTGATTTTTCGGGTATGCGCCAATCAAATCCTTCAGAAACGGATTGTGATTTCATCTTGAAAACCGGTTGCCATGAGACGCAAAAACCGCGGTCGATCTTTATTTCCGTCTCAATGGAGGGCCGCAGAAGCTGGTTTTCGCTCACTCTTTTGCAAAATTACGCTTTCTAAGCTCGATTTTATCAAGTCGAAACGGATTTTCGCCTTCCGTTCCTGCCGTCTGTGACGGTTATAGGCTGCAACCTGGCCAGCTCCGCGCTACTAAAGGTTTCAATTGCGATTCAGGCCGTCGTCATTGAAAGTTCATCTCCGATATTGAAGGTGCAAACAATGATTGTGATTGCGTGCGGAATCGGATCGAGACGGGTGGCTCCGGCAAACTCTCTTCAAAGAGGACATTGCTGAGACGGGTTGGTCATGATCCATTTCGTATCCGCTTGCCACAAGGATGTGCGTTGCTGCAAAAGAAGCCTGTGTTTTCGAAATCCCGCCTCCGGTATGTTCTCCCGGAACGGGATCGCGGAAGGGAAACTCTCTTTTTGAACAGGCTTCCGCGCAGCGACCGAACGCGGCTGGGATTCATGAAACCACTCTATTTTCGATTGACTGTTTATTGTGGAAGCATCGTTCTGGTCTGTGGGTGTCAGACACCAGGCCGGGTTGCGGTCCAAAAACCGGCTTCTCCCGTGGTCGCTTCTTCGGAAGAAGCAACCATTCCGAAAAGTTCTTCGGAAGATTCCGCGACGGCCTCGAATGAAGAGTTCTTTCCCGAAGAAAAAACAGACTTTCAAAATCTGCTCTTCACAGAGTTTGACGCTCCATCACCGAGTCATGACATCGCACTGGCGGAAGGTGAATCAGGCGGAACGGTTCCTCCCGCTCCCCCGGAGACGCCGGCCCTCCTTCAACCGATTCCTGAAGCCGTTCCCGGCGAAGAGTTAGTCAACCCCGGAATCACGTTGGAGATGATGGAGCAGATTGCGCTTCAGCATAATCCTGCCATTGCGCAAGCTTCCGCGACCGCCAGCAAGGCCTCGGGATTCCGCAAGCAGGTCGGGGCCTATCCCAATCCGAATGTCGGGTACAGCGGACAGCAGCTGGCGGATGCGGGAACGGACCAACACCTGGGATATATCGAACAGGAACTGATTTCCGCTCATAAACTCAAGCTCAATCAGCGGGTGCTGGACCAGGAAGTTCAGTCGCAACTCTGGGAAGTGGAAGCCCAGCGTTATCGCGTGCTCACAGATGTCCGGCAATATTTTTATCAGGCCCTGGCAGCCCAGCAGCGACGGGATTTGTCGGCCGATTTTCAGAAAGTGGTTCAGGAAGGGGTCCGCATCGCCGAAATTCGCCGTAAGGCCCTGGAAGGATCCGTCCCCGAAGTGCTTCAGACCGAAATTCAGCTCAACGAAGTGGAACTGATTTTGCAACGGGCGGAAATCGCTTATCAGGCAGCCTGGCAACAACTGACGGCGGTTGCTGGAGTTCCCACCATGCCGGTCACCCGCCTGGTGGGGGTGCTTCGTGTTTCCTCGGAACGGCGTGACTGGGACTCGACCTATCTGCAATTGTCCGGAAGCAACCCAGCCATTCAGGCGGCCCGGGCTCGCGTGACGCGCGCCATTGCCAATATGGACCGGCAGGAAGTTCAGGCAATTCCCAATCTCCAGACACTCACGAGTGCCGGTTATGACTACGGGGCCAATCACAGCATGATTCAGGTGCAGATGGGAGTGGCACTTCCCATCTTCAACCAGAACCTCGGAAACATCTCCGCAGCACAGGCGGAATATTGTCGCGCCGCGCAAGAAGTCCGGCGACTGGAAATGTCCTTGCAATCGCAGTTGGCGCAGGCTGCCAGGCAATATGATTCCGCGTCGATTACTGTCGAACGTTATGAAACCCAGATTCTCCCCAAGGCCCGGCAGACACTTGAGCTTTCTGAAAAGGCTTACAGTGCTGGAGAGTTCGGCTATCTCCAGGTCCTGGTTGCTCGTCGGACCTTTTTCGATTCCAACCTGCAATACAACCAGGCGTTGATTGAACTGGCGGACTCGAAATGGCTGATTGATGGCATGTTGCTCAGCGGCGGCTTGAACGAGGCTAATGACACGCAGTTCGACGATGGACTGCGGGGTCAGACGCTCTCGGGACAATAGGAAATCATCTCCGTGGACCGGTAATCTCCGATTCCCGGGCTGCCTGGTACTGTTTTTCTGCTTTGCTCCAGAACAACCATCCGAAGAACAGGCCGCCGAGAACGGTCCAGGCAGCCACGATGATTCCAAATGTCCACGCTCGCCCCTGATGCCAGTCATTGACAAGGACAGCAATTCCAAACACAGAAAATGGCAACACGCCGCGCCACATGATAAAAGGGACGATCCCCCGCTGGCGAATCTCTCCCCATTCTTTCAATTCGCTGGTCAGATTCTCCCTGCTGAGCTCAGCCTGGCAACCGGGACATTTCTCTGGAATCAGCACCGGAAGTTTTCTCCCGCAGCCATTGCATCGCCATTGAGTGCTGAGAACGTTTTTTCCGAACATGGCCGACCGCTGACCGTTCCGAGTTGAATCAGGAAGTTGAAAAGACCTGGAAATCGTTCCAAAATCGTTTTCTGGTTTCTCTCAAGCCGGGAAGTGAATTTTTCTCCGCACGGCAAATGGCTTTCAGGCCCGTTTGGCTTCCGCGAGAAATTCGCGGGTGATTTCTGTCTGCGGAGCTTCAAAGATCTGTTCTGGTGTTCCCGATTCCGCAATGGTTCCGGCATGGAGGACATGAATCCGGTTCGCCACGTTGCGGGCGAAGCCCATGGCATGGGTGACGACGATCATTGTCTGTCCGGACCGGGCGAGATCCGCCATGACGCTGGTGACTTCGGCGGTCATGCGGGGATCGAGCGCACTGGTCGGTTCATCAAACAGAATGACTTTCGGATTCATCGCCAGGGCCCGGGCAATGGCGACCCGTTGCTGCTGGCCGCCGGAAAGTGAACTGGGCCAGACGTTGACTTTGTCTCCCAGGCCAACCCGTTCCAGAAGTTGCCGCGCCTGCTGGCGGGACTCTTCCACCGGCTTTCCGAGCACATGGATCGGTGCTTCAGTGATGTTGTCGATCACCGTCCGATGGGGAAAGAGATTGAACTGTTGAAAGACCATTCCGACGCGGCGACGGATTTGTCGCAATGCCGCCTCCCGCGCGGCACCGGTGCCGGGCGGAAGTGAAATCTCATCGACACAGATTTCTCCTTCATCGAACGTTTCCAGTCCATTGATGGTGCGGAGCAGCGTGCTTTTACCTCCTCCCGAAGGACCAAGCAGCGCGCAGACTTCTCCCTTCGACACCGTCAGGGAGACCCCGCGGAGGACTTCATTCTGTTCGTAGCGCTTGACGATTTGATGTAAGGAAATCATGACCGTTGAGAGCCTTTCGGCGTCACGTTTCGAAAGAAATTCAGAAGGCCCGGTCCAGCCATCGCGGCAGGAGAATTGTCCCGGAGCGGAACATTGAGAAACGTAGACAATTCATAGGCGAGATAGCGCGCCTGATCTGGCGGGAGATGTTTAAGTAGAAGACGCTGCTTTCCATCCCGATCCTGGGCAGCCAGCGAATAAAACATGGCCCCCGGAAAACGATTGACGGAGTTGGTCCAGCTTGACTCCAGAACTTCGAGTCCCGCGATCTCGGAAGTCTCCAGATCGCGCGGCCCATGCCAGTAAAACGGACCGTGTTGAATGGACAGAATTCCCTGTTGAATACGAATGACCGTCCGATTGAACAGCGATGCCAGCACAAAATATGTCAGGCCCAGACCGACCGCCAGATGCCCCACGGGAAACAAGGTCATCATCCAGAAATCCGCGTCTTTCCCTTTGAGCTGCGTGAAAGCGATCGTATACCAGAGCACCAGAAACCCGTCCCAGAAGAGACAGAAAAACAGCAGCGGAACCACCAGCCAGGTACGCCACCGCCAGTGCAACTTCAGTTCAGCATCAAAATCGTTCTCTTTTTGAATCCGCTCCGGACGGGAAGGGGGGAGGATCGTTTGCGACGGGGCCGCGAAGGATTCCACCGGGACCGGAAACACGGCATCACAGACATCACATTTCGCAATCAATGCGCTGATGTTGATATTGCTGGCAGGGCAAGCGGCATGGCACTTCGGGCAATAAACTTCAATCGCTTCCATCAGAAGACCTCTTCCTCCTGCCGCTGACTGGCCGGCAAAAGCGTTTCCCATTCGCAATCGGATTCCTGTTATCGCCGGTCCGGAGAGAGCTTCCGCTCCAGCCGCGAGGCCAGAATGGACAAGGGATAACTCATCGCCAGATATAGTAAGCCGGTGAGAATCCCCAGTTCCACAATTGCTCCTGTACTGCGGGCCTGAATGTAATACTGTTTACTCAATTCGACGACTGTAATCACCGAACAGACGGCGGTATCTTTAAAGAGCGCGATAAAGTCATTCGTCACGGGAGGAATCACGATCCGCGTCGCCTGGGGAATGATAATTCGCCGCAAAGCCAGCCACCGGCCGAATCCCAGGGCTTCCGCCGCTTCCATCTGGCCGCGGGGAATGGCCTGTAATCCCGCACGATAAATCTCTGATTCATAAGCGGAATAATTCATCGCCAGCCCGAATACCGCTGCCCAGAAAGCATTCACCGAAATGCCGATTTCCGGCAGAATGAAAAAAATCACATAGAGTTGTAAAACCAGCGGCGTTCCGCGCACCAGTTCGACATAGACGGTTGCAGGCCGGGCCAGATACCAGGGTCCGTATCGCCGCATGACCGCCATGGCCAACCCAATCAGAATCGCCAGCGGCATCGCTGTCACGGAGAGCAGCAACGTCATCCCGGCGGACTGGACCAGCAGCCAACCGCGTTGACGAACCACCCCCCAGCCGCGAACAGCAACATATGTTTCTTCTTCCGGATTCGCTTCGGACTGGACCGTCTGATTCGCGGAGATATCGCCCACAAATTCGCCATGCGGGTTGAGTTCCAGAGCCCGCATCATCTGGGTTTCGTTCCAGAGTCCATATTTGGCGAGAATTTTTCGCAGACTGCCGTCCTGCAATGCCTGAAACAAGGCTTTATTCACTGCGGCCAGCAGTTCTTCTTCATTTTTGCGGACCATGGCGACGTAATACCCGCGCCCCACCGGATTGCCAATGGCCGTCAACTTGGGAAATCCATCTTGATAAAAGACCCAGATGGGAAGATCCTGCAAGTTGGCATCGACGCCATCCGCGTTCAGCTCAACCGCCCGCATGGCATCCGAAGTGCCATCGAACCGGGCAATTTCGATTTTGTCGCCCAGACGCTGCACCAGATAATCGTTGGCTGCGGTTCCTCCCAGTACGGAGACCCGTTTCTTTTTGCCGTCGGGGGGATGAGCCAGATCCTCCCAGGACCGGAGGGTCGGATCGTTCTTTCGGGCCAGCAGCTGCAATTCATAAATGTAATACGGAAGGGAGACGCCATAACGTTCCGCCCGGGCGGGAGTCCATTCGTAGCCATTGAGAACAATGTCGATATCACCCCGGTCCAGCAGGTCCGCCAGCTTCTCCCATTGTCCTTGTTGAAACTGTGGCTTGACTCCGATCGATTCCGCGATCACCCGGGCCAGATCGACTTCGAATCCTTCCAGCACCGTGGGATCTTTCGCGGACGGATAGACGAACGGACCTCCCCCTTCCTGATCCGCTCCCCAGACCAGGACGCCTCGATTTTTTACCCGTTGCAGCCCTTCTCCGGCCTGGACAACTCCGGGCAAGTTCAAACAGAGAGCAATCGCGCAGGCTCCATGCAGGCAGCATTGAATGGCGGCGATTTTTAAACGTGTCACGGACCGCAATGCTGCTCTCCACCGAGCAAAGACAACGAGGAAAGGGGCTGGAACATCAGGATAGAAAAAGATTCCTCGTCCTCTCCGTTCCACGCATTCGGAACGGAGGAACGACCGGAGTGCTGAAAGATGTGAACCGTCCGCGAATTACTTTCGAGGCACGTTGAATGCCACGACGTTTTTCCCCGGAACGATCTCGACCACCAGTCCCGAATGCAGCCCCATGATCTCGATGGCATCTTCCACCGCGGGTTCAGGAGCCACCGTTCCCAGCGAATAGATCACCACTCGATTTTCCCCCAGTGCCGGGCCGCTGGACTCAGCCAGTTGAAATTTTCCCTTGGAGACCATTGCGAACACGGCGGGACAATTCGCATCGTTCGGAACGAAGGAAACCGTCCCCCAGCGAAGCGGTTCGTCTCCATATTGAATCGTTCCGTGAACTTCTGCCCGTTTATTAGAGGTCAGGAAATGATTCCCCTTCAGCCAGTCCGCCAGGCGTTCCTTCCATGTTCCCAGCACCGGGTTTCCCGGCGCCAGCCCCACTCCATGAGGACCATGCTGATAAATATGAAGTTCCGCGGGAACACCATGCTTCCGCAGTGCCAGGTAATAGGCGACGCAATTTTCCGCGGGAACTCCTTTATCTTCATTTGTCTGAAAAATAAACGTGGGAGGAGTCTCGGCTGTCACCTGTGTTTCGTTGGAAAGATTTTCGACCAGGGCGGGATCGGGATTGTCGCCCAGCAGATTGCGACGTGATCCAGCATGGGAAAATGGTTCTTTGAACGAAATGACCGGGTAGCACAGAATACTGAAATCTGGCCGGCTGCTTTGCTGGGCCACCGGATCGGTGCTGGACTTGTCTCCCGCATCAAAATGAGTGGAGACCGTGGAAGCCAGATGACCACCGGCAGAAAAGCCCATGATTCCCACACGGTGCGGGTCAATTTTCAATCCTCCCGCATTGGCCCGGACATAACGGATTCCCTGCTGGGCATCCTGCAACGGTGCGGGATGATGGTATTTCGGTCCCAGGCGGTACGTGACGACGGCAGCGGTCACGCCGATGGAATTCAGCCAGTTGGCGACCTGCTGGCCTTCGTGATCGACGGCCAGCGCCCCATATCCTCCTCCCGGCAGAATGACCACGCAGCACCCGTTGGCCTTGGCGGGATCAGCGGGATAGATGCGAATTTGCGGAATATCCTTAGCATCGGTTCCCTGGGCGCCGGGGGCTCCAGACGGCCAGAGCGCGATGGGCTCCGGGCCAGCCGCCCAGCATGGCGGAGTGACCGACAAACCGATCGCCAGCAGCATCGAAAGAAGGCATCCTCGGAACATATTTTTCTCCCTGATTCATGAAGTCGGCGGTGAGAGCGTTCTGATCGAGCTCTCACATTCGCGGCTTCCGCCCGGGAGTTCAAGCGAAGGCCCGGAATTGACGCAAAAAACTTGACTTCATAAAAATGTCCGCGTGCCCCAACAGGACGGGCCAACCAACAGGAAAAGTTTGAAACACGGGAAAACCCGCAGCAGGTCAGGCACCGCTCAATGGCATTCGACACACTTTTTGTAGAGAGCCATTTGGGAAGAGAAGTGGAAAGACGGGGATGCACCGTTCAAAAAGGTTCCGCTCATGGACCGGCCCCGAAAATGCCGAACTCACGCGAAAGAAATGGCCTTTCCGGATGAGCGGAAAATCAAACTGTTCACAAAGCAACGATGTTGCCCCCATCCCCTGCCCCCCATGTTGTCCGAAACAGGACAGATTTTCTGGTTCTCCCATCTGGAACCAGACAGGAAATTTTTGTTCAGAAGATCGAATTTTTCTTGAAGCCCGGAAGCCGGATTGATACGTTAACAGGCGAATTCCCAGCAATTGCTCGCAAGAATGCGATGTTCTTTGTAAATCCAAATGTCGTTGCCAGTCACGACGTGCGGAATCCGACCTCGACAGGAAGTCATCCTGAATGGACGGGTTGAAAAATCATTGTCCGCAGGCCCAGGGGGAAGCGCGGTCAATGTCGGAAATGAGTCTCGGCAAATGGGTCGAGACGCAAATGGGTTGAGACAAGGGGCAGCATTTCTGATTTTCGCTGTCGGCAGAAAAAGTCATCTGCGACAGTTGGCCAACAGGTTCTTCCCCACGGAAACCGTGATTGCCTGCGGATCAATGATCTCCATCGTCCGCAGCAACGAATTCAGAAGTCGTTCAAGGAACAGGAGATTTTCATGGATCATTCCGCCCTGCTGGATTCAGCACACGATCTCGATTTTGTGGAAGAAATTCGCCTGCGGACCTGGGCACGACATAATTATACCCCGCAAAATCAGCGGAATCGGGAATGGCATCCCGTCGTGCTGGACGAAATGCGTCGCAAGGATCGTGAGCAAGGGGACACCTATCACGTTCGCTGACATTCGCCAGCGGTTTTCTTCAGTTCCTGTCGCATCTCTTTCGAGCCTGTCACTCGGCGAGGCTTTTTTTCCAGCGCGCTCCACACAAAAAATGTGGGACTCGCTGTGCCAATCTGCCGTTGATATCTCATTGTGATACCTCGTCAGCTGGACTGCCCCCCCGGCAATTCAGCTGCTCTCGCCAATCTCCCGATCGATATTGTCATGGGAGGCAACGCCGGAACCACAAGAAATTGTGGCTCCGGAAAAATCGGCGATAGGTTGTGCATCACGCAACAGACAGTGAATGGTCCGCAGAGCGGCCTCTCCTGACGGACTTCTCTCGACTTTTTGTGCAAACCCTGCCGCATTCTGCCGCTTCAGTTTTCCTTTATCGCCATTTCTGTACACTGCCCAAGTTCTTTTCAATCTGGAGCGAAAGTCTGCGAATGCGTTATGACGTCTATGGAATCGGCAATGCCCTGGTGGATGTTCAGGCCCATGTGTCGGATGAACTGCTGGAACAATTGAAATTCTCCAAGGGGATCATGACCCTGGTCGAAGATGGCGCGCAGCAACAGGTGCTCTCCCATTTGAACGGACATCCGGTAACGCGGTGTGCGGGGGGATCCGCAGCCAACACCATCATGGGAATCGCCGAATTCGGCGGAAAAGCAGCCTACGCGGGAAAAGTGGGCCAGGATGACATCGGCGAATTCTTTCTTGCCGACATGCGGAACCGGGGCGTCAAAATCGAAGTGCAACCGGCTGCCGGACCGTCAGGAACCTGCGTGATTCTCATCACTGATGACGCCCAGCGGACCATGTTGACCAACCTGGCGGTCTCTTCGACATTGCAGACGACGGATGTCAGTGAATCGGAAATCCAGAATTCCCGATATGTGTATGTGGAAGGATATCTCTTCACCGGCGAGCCAAACCGGTCCTCAGCTCTGCGAGCCATCGAACTGGCGAAAAAGAACAATGTGAAAGTTGCGTTCACCGTTTCCGATCCGTTCCTGATTCAGTATCACAAGGAGGAATTCTGGAAACTGATTGAAGGTCCGGTGGATCTGCTCTTCTGCAATCTGGACGAAGCCCGCGCCCTGACCGGGCAACATGATGCCGTGGAATGTGCCCGGGAAATTCATCGTCATGCGGAAAATGTGGCCCTGACGCTGGGAGCGGAAGGATCACTCCTGATGCACAACGGAGAAGCGATCTTCATTCCCGGCGTTCCGGTCCGGGCGGTCGATACGACCGGCGCGGGAGACATGTATGCCGCTGGCATTCTTTATGGCATTACCAATGGACTGACATGGGAACAGTCCGGCCGCCTCGCTTCCCATGCCGCAGCGCGCGTTGTCTCCCAATTGGGAGCCCGTCTGAAAACACCGCTGACAGTAGAGGAAATCCGGAACATCACCGCCTGACCAACGGTCCGGCAAGAGTTCAAGGCAGGCGTCCCAGCAGGGGAACGCCCCCCTTTTTTGTCTGCTCCTGTTGCCCAGGGGTGGCGAGTCGTGGAACATTCGCCATGGATTGAGCCAGTTGCATCGCTGCCTGCAAAACGGAGACAGCGACCGGCAATTCCGGATGCTGGAGGCTGCGCTGCAACAATTCCTGGGCGCGCCGGGCATGGCGTTTCGCCCCAGCGGCATTCCCTTCCAGGCATTTGACGCCGCACGCGGCAAGTTTGATGAATCCCTTGATCATGTCGCCATGGGGACCGGTGCGGCCAGCCGCCAGCCATTCCGCTTCCCAGGCTTCATGAGCTTCCCAGTAAAATCCGTGGTGAAACAGGCACATTCCGGGCGCCAAACTGCCGGTGGCTGCGGGCCGGGGAGATCCATGGGCATGTCCCGCCGGGTCGGAAACCGGATGGGGAGTAATTCCCGGAACATAGGTATATTTCGGCAAATCCTGCGGGAAGACCGCGTCCGGGAAAGCGAAGGAGGAGTCCATCATCCAAACTTTTCAAATGCAGATTGACCTGTTCCCCGCTGCTGCGATACATGCCGGCTCACCGGTTTCTTCAAATCACTTTGCAAACCGGGATGCCGGTCGTCATCATCGGCATTCCGGAAGTTTCATCGCCCGGAAGCTGCCTGGCGAGAATGAAAACGAAATCGGGCGGAATCAAAAAAATGCGGGCAAGTTGAGGATTTTATGCTCTTCCGTCGAAATTGGGAATTCGCCGTCCTGCCGTTACTGGCATTAAGTGTTTCCGGGATTTCCGGTTGTGCCTCCGCCAGTACTTCGAATACGGCGCGGACCTCCGTTGAGCAGCTCTTGCTGGCCAACGCTGTCGACCAGTCGCTGGACAAGTGCAATTTCTCCAGTTTCAACGGCCAGAACGTTTTCCTGCAGGAAAAATATGTGGACTGTGTGGACAAAAACTACGTCATTGCCTCCACGCGGCACCGGTTGCTTCGAGCCGGGGCGAAACTGGTGGATGCTCCCGATAAGGCGGACGTCGTCGTGGAAATGAGAACCGGAGCTGTGGGAACGACTTCCGCAAATTCCTTTATCGGGACCCCGCAACTGACGCTGCCCGGCATGGTCAGTATTCCGGAAATTAAAATTGCGGAACGTCGCCGACAGCAGGCCGTCGCGAAACTGGGGCTGGTGGCCTATGACCCCAAAACAAACGAAGTGCTGGGAACCGGAGGAACGAGCCTCGCCAGCGCCGATGACAACAACTGGTTTATGTTGGGAGTCGGGCCGTATCAGAATGGCACGGTCAAGACCGAAGTCAACCGCTCCACCAGGGGGGCGGCTGCCAAATCACAAGGATCGCTTCCGGTAACAGTCGCCTTTTCCGCTCCGCACAAGTCGATTCCGGACGGAACGCAAATGGCTGCCGAACCCGCCAAATCCAACGGCGTCAGTCCCGCTTCCCACGCGGAAGTTCCCTCCAAACCGGAATGGGCCAAATAACTGGACAGAGACCCTGCCATCACCAGCTTGAGCGTCCGGTTCAGTCCGCAGCGTCCGCGACCGCATCCTCCACGACATCCAGCACCGCCGCCATGCTTTCCAATGTGGTGTCCGTACTTTCCGGATCGACTTCACGGCAACTGTTGATGAGGATTTCGGAAATCCAGCTCAAATCCTGCCGCCATTCTTCCATCGTGATTCCGACAGGACAGATCTGGGAAAACTCCTCGCACAGAAGGATCATCCGCAGGCAGTGTCGAAAGATGATTCCTTCCTGTTTCGTCAGATCACGGGTTGTCACGTACTGATGAAAATTTCCGCCTGCGGAAATCAGATCCCCCACGATCCAGACAGACCGGGTGCGGAGATCCTGGACTCCGGGATATTCAGAATCGAACAACCGCCGCATCCGGTCCCCCAACGGAACCGGGAAAACGCGGATCGGCTTTCCAAAGCTGTCGAGTTCGGGTTCGACAGAACCGGGATCCAGTTCCCGCTGGGTAATCAGGCCCCGTTTCATCAGTTCCGGATCGAGCCGATATCGGGCCAGCGGACCGGGAGGAAGTTCCGCTGGCCAGGGGACGCGGACCAGCGGCAATATCGACCCGGGAACTTCCAAGACACTCTCGAGCAGTTGAATCCTTTCCGCACGGTCTGCCAGTCCCAGATGATCCAACAGGAGCATCCCATAGAGCGGATGGCAACTGCGAAACAGCATCAGCTCCGAAAGCCGGGATGTGGGGCGAGCAAATTTCGGAAGATAGATTTCCCGTTGTGGGGAATCTCCTGGCTTCGTGGACTTCAACGGCATGGACGCCAATGCCGGAGCGACCGATTTTGAATCTGTCCGATTTGAACCCGTCAGGGCGGCCTGAAGCAACGCTCCCAGGGATCCCATCCCGCGAGACTCATCACCCGTTGGCAGAGCATCCTGGGAACCATCTTCCGAGTCCGCATCGGCTTCCGATTCGTCCAGCAGATCGCCGCCAAAATCATCATTCGCAACTTCCGCGGTTTCCCCCAGCAAAGGAGAGGTCGTGAGTTCCATTTTTTCCGGCCAGGGCCAGTTTCGAACCACTTTGGAAATTGGTTCCGGGGGAGGAGGATCCAGATCGACGAAATCGCCCATGGCCAGTATCCGCAACAGGCCGGCCAGGCGTTCATCTGCTGTTTCCAGCATTTTCACCGGGAGCAGCCGTTTGCGAACAAACTGAAGAAGTCGGCCCACATCCGGGGAAAGGTGCAACAGATAGGCCAGCAGTCTCCAGGGAAGTTGTCCTTTGCTTCCTAAATGTCCGGGAGGGGAACTGATGAGTTTCTCGAACTGCTGCTGGGTCCAGTAGGTTTCGTTATCCCGCCGTTTGGGCATCTTTTTTTTGAGCCGTTTTTTGGCGGCGAGGAGATTGGGATCCTTGGTCTCTTCCGGAATCTGATCGTACTGAGCCTTCCAGCGGGCCAACTTGACATCATCCTCGTGGGCCACGGCATAGATGTGGCCGGTGGTGTCGAACTGCGGGCGGCCAGCCCGTCCGAAAATCTGGTGAGCAGAACTGGGATCGACAAGCGTCTTCTTGCCTGGAGGACCTTTCACCAGCGTGGTCAGCACGACGGAACGGGCAGGGAGATTGATGCCCGCGGCCAGCGTTTCGGTGCAGAGACAGACCGACAGCAACTTCTCCTGAAAGAGTTTTTCGACGCGCCGCCGATATTTGGGCAGGAGTCCAGCGTGATGAACTCCCACTCCCCGCATGAGAATTTGTTTTAATTTCGGCCCTGCTCCCTGCTTCCAATCCCACTGGTCCAGGCGGGTGGCCAGTTGCTTTTGCTGTCCTTCCCGCAGCAACTGGCGGCCTTTGAGTTGTTCGGCCACGCTCCAGCATTCTCCCCGGTGAAAACAGAAGACGAGGGCCGGCGTGCGCCGCGTTTCCTCCGTCCCGTCCTGCATTTCCTCCAGCAGGTCCGGAAGAAGCTCTTCGCCCACCCAATGGAATTCGAGAGGAACTTTCCGCTCGGTCCCCTGAATGAGCTGAATCTTGCGGCCGTGTTCTTTTCGGAGCCAGAGGATGAAGTCAACAGCATTCCCCACCGTGGCCGAGAGCAGCATCAGGCGGACATGCCGGGGAAGAAGGGCCAGCGAGAGTTCCCACACAACTCCCCGTTCGGGATCGTTGAAGTTATGAAACTCGTCCATGACGACGGAGGAGACATTCGAGAAATCGAATCCCTCGGGGTGCAATAACCGATTGAGCAGGATTTCCGCGACAACAACCAACACCGGCGCATGAGGATTCACTTTGCGGTTGCCGGTCACAAGTCCGATGTTGTCCGCGGAAAATCCCCAGCGGACGGCGGCTTCCTGCAATTCCTGAAATTTCTGTTCGGAGAGAGCAATCAGAGGAGTGGTGTAATAAGCGGTTTTTCCGGTCTGCAGTGCCTCAAACATGGCGGCTTCGGCAATCAACGTTTTGCCGGTCCCCGTGGGGGCACAGACCAGAATCCCCTCCTGGTCCCGATCATCGAACCAGGCCAGCAAGGCATCTTCCTGGACGCGATAAGGAGCGTACAGCAATTGGTCCAGATAAAGCGCAGCGATATCGTCACGAGTCCGTTGGGGGCGTTGATCTGATTGCGGAGGCACAGTCATTCCAGTCTTTTGTCCCGGCGCGTCCAGTGCATTCCGCCCGCGAACAAAACCTCCAAAATGATCGGAATTCTCTTTTGGTGAGCGGATCGGGACGAGTTTCGCGAGGCGTTCTTCATGTTGACAACGCGCCAGTTTACTCGCCAGGGGATTGTGCGCTCCAGAACATGGGGAGAGTTTCCGGGCTTTCTCGTGAATTTCATCACTTTCAAAAGGACAGCGGACCGATTCTTGTCCGGTTTCCTGATTTCTCCGGAGCGAATGATTCGCTGGAAGATCTCTCGCTGGCGCCGTCAGAAGGTCGCCATTCGGATCAGGATGACGTAAAAAACGGACTGTCGAAACGTTCCCTCTCCTGGATTCAAATTCACACCGGCGGAAACGGATAAATCTCCGTTCCTGAAGATTCGAAACTCCAGGCGTCTGACCTGTGCGCTGGAAGGGCTCATGTCCAACAAAATATTCAAAGCAGCCGACTCTTACACGCTCCCTTCACAGGATCTTCGGGCTCTGCTGGAAATGGTGACGTCTCCGGAATTGACCGCGGCCAGTCTGGCTGATCGCCGAAAACTGTTTCTTTCCGGTATGGCGACATTGCTGCAAGCGGACATTGGGGTCTGGTCCTGGGGACGTGGATTTTCGGTCGACGGCGGAATTCAACCGGTCGCCATGATCGATCACGGCATGACCATGCCGCAAAAGACTCACCTGGCGGAGGCCGGGCTCGACCGCAAAAACGATCTGGAATTCCGGGCACTGATTATTCGAAGAATGGATGAGACCCGCCGGGCCACCGTGATTCGAGAAGACATTTACTCTGATGCCGAATGGGACCGGAAACCGTCGTTTCGCCGGATTTGTGACGGACTGGGAATGACGTCATGGATTACATCCGTCCTCTACCCCCGCCCGGACACCTGGTGCAACATCACCTACTGGCGAAAAGCGAATCGGGGCGAACTGGGGGAGCGGGAACGGCAATTACTCGATCTGGTGATGAGTTCGGTTTCCTGGTTGCTGCCAACCGTCCGAGAAACGGTTCCTGCGGAAACATTTACCGGACTGACTCCGCGCCAACGGACCGTTCTGTTACTGCTCCTGGACGGGCTTTCACGAAAGTCCATTGCTGCCGAATTGAAGTTGACGGAACACACAGTCGGCGACCATGTTAAGTCTATTTACCAGCACTTTCAGGTCCATTCGGTAAACGAACTGGCCGCCCAGATGCTCAAGTCAATTTGAGCGATGTTTCGCAAAACCGGATCACTGACGATCATTTCCCTGGGGAATCAATTCTGCTTCGATTCCATCCCCAGATCAGGGGATTTTTGCGAGTTTCTTACGATTTTTGACTGTTTCCCGGTTCCCGAATACGGATAGTTTTACAGAAGGAAGGCAGCAGCTGTTCATCCATCAAAAGGGCCATGTTGAATGAACTTCTGCCCGGAAAGGGCCGGGGGTGTCGCTGCACGATTGAATGCGAGCTAGCATCGCTGTTGGGCAGAGCGATGACTCAATTGTGCAGCACCCCTGCGTCCCCCCTTCTTTTGTCTTTCCCTCTTCTGCTTTCCTTGGGTCCGCTGTACCGGTCAGATTTCCAGCCCGCGTGTTTAGCAGGCCATGAAATATGACCGCAACGCCCAGAGCATTCGTTTTGATTCCAGCGTAAATTCTTCCCGGGACCAGCTTCGCGAACCGGCCAGGATCCTGGCTTCAATCACGCAATACCGGTCTTCCGGATGAGACGCATGGCGGGAAAACTGATCCATGGCTTCCAGCGGACGAATGGAAAGGGCGATTTCCAGCGGCTTTTGACTTCCCTTTCGCGGAAGATAACTTTCGTACCATTCGCGTCCTGTCCGAACTCGTAAAGACGTTTCGGAAACATCCAGAATCCGGGCCTTCTGGTCTTCAATAAATCCGCAGGCTTTCAGCACCAGCAACGTCCCGACACTCATCGAGACGAAACGGTCCGTCAATTCCAGCGGCTCCGGACGGCGGTTTGATCCTTTCGAGGCCGGCGTTCCCTGAAAAATGCGCCAGCAATTTTGTAATCCTCTGGCGATGGCCACTGCCCTGACACCAAAATTCGCCACAATCGTCTCCGGTTGAACAGAAATGGAATGTCGAATTCTGTCTGCGGAAGTTGTGCCGAAAAGAAACGATCGCCCTCCCCGGTGGAAATGTCGAATCGGTTCCCTTTTCTCTGAAAGCACTTCTGAAGACCAGTCCGTTCCCGGCAGACCAGCGAATCATTTCCGGGTGTGGTAAATTGACATCATCACCTGATGCCTGAAAGCAACATCATCCCACATCGTTCTTCTTTCGGATCCCCCTGATGAATACCGCCGCCGTATTGGACGACATTCGCCGACGAATCCTGGCTGGGTATCCCTTGTTGATGTTGCAGACTTATGAAGAACAGCGCTGGGAAGAAGAACTTGCCCATGTGGCGCTGGAAATGGAACGGGGACTGGTGACATGGTCCGCCACTTCGGGACCTCAACCCGCTCTGCATCAACAGCCTGGTCCGATGTCTCCCACGGAATTTCTGTCGCAGATCGAACAGTATCCCGCCGACCATCTCTTCCTTCTCAAGGATCTTCATTTTCATTTCGATCAGCCCGGAGTCATCCGGCGGCTGCGCGATCTGCTTCCCCATCTGACCTCTCATCGCAAGACCATTCTGCTGATGTCCCCGATGGACACACTTCCGAAAGAATTGGTGAAAGACACATCGCTGATCGAACTTCCCCTGCCGGGACTCGACGAAATGGCGCGGGAACTTCACCAGGTTTTGCAAGGGCGTCCCGACAGTGCATCACAGGTTGTGGAAGAGGCGTTGCAGAATCGACTGGCCCAGGCGGTCCTCGGGCTGACACTCAACGAAGCCCGTCATGCCTTCGCCAATGTCCTTCAGGAAGCGGACGAAATCAACGAGAAGCTCTTTCCACAACTCGTGGCGGAAAAACGGCATCTTGTTCAGGGATCGAACCTGCTGGAGTTTTTTGATCTGGAGGAAGGAGTGGACGATATTGGCGGCCTGGATGGACTGAAGGAATGGATGCAGCAACGGGTCCAGGCCTTCACCGGGGATGCCCGGAATCGGGGAATTTCCAATCCACACGGCGTCCTGCTGGCAGGAGTTCAGGGCTGCGGAAAGAGTTTGAGTGCGCGGGCCATTGCCCGGATGCTGGGTTTTCCGCTGGTCCGGTTGGACGTCGGGGCGTTGCTGGAATCGACTCGCGGAAGTTCCGAACAGAACCTGCGCGACGTTCTGAAACTGATGGAGACCATTGCTCCAGCGGTTCTGTGGCTGGAGGAGATCGACAAAGCTTTTGGCGGCTATGAATCGGAAACTTCGGGAGATGCCACGATGTCCCGGCTGATGGGACGTTTTCTGACGTGGTTGCAGGAACACACAGCTCCGGTCTTTGTCGTGGCCACCGCAAATCGGGTGGATGCCCTCCCCCCGGAACTCCTGCGGCGGGGACGATTCGACGAATTGTTCTTTATCGATCTCCCCAATTTTGAAGAACGCAAAGAAATCTATCGGATCCATCTCTCCCGGCGGGGATGGAAACCGGAAAAGTTCGATCTGGAACAGCTGTCGGAAAACAGTGACGGCTTCAGCGGCGCCGAGATTGAAGAAGTTGTCAACTCCTCCATTATCGAATCGTTCTCGTTGAATCGAATGCCGACACAGACGGATCTTGAGAACGCCCGGGAGCGGACCGTCCCGCTTTCCGTCACCATGGAAGAGGAGATTTTTCAGCTGCGGGAATGGGCTCGCACCCGGTGCCGACCCGCCACGCGAGAATATCGCGTTATGGATGTGCTTGAAGAAGAACACCGCCGGGGGGAGTTGCCGGAAATCATTGCTCCGCCGGCTCCCAAATGGGTTCAACTGGCGGAACATGGCCAACTGACCGCGGCGATTGTGGAATATGTCCGCCTGAACGATCGCATCACATGGGGCGAAATGCGGACAGAATTTTCCTCGTTCGCGGAGATGAAAGGGGACTATGGACTCGTCCTCCGAGCGGACCCCAAGGTCGCGATTTGTGTCCGCATCAGCCGCCAACTCGCGGATCTGATCTGGGAAACTCTTGAAGGACGACGACTCTATCTGCATTCCATGCCGTTAAGCGACGTCAAGCCCGAAGATCGCCCGTCGATTCCCGCTGTTGAAACCCTTCCGGAAGAGCAGGTCAACAAACCGGTCTGGATCCCCACGATGTTACGACTGATCCCCCCGGCTGCGGGAAGCGGCCGATTTGCCCGTGTTTCCCGAATCAAAATGGGGAAATAACCAAAGCATTCAATCTCCTCTCGGCATGGCCCCATTCCCTTGTTCCAGGAGCAGATACAAAAAAGCCGGCGAGGGTCATCTTCGCTCGCCGGCTGTCCCCAGAAGGTGTTTTCAGGTCCGTCTCAGCTGAGACGGGCCGTGCCGATGTTCAGATAAGCATGAACGTGCGGAGCTCCTCGGAAATGGCAGACGAACGTCGGCCCTTCGATGCGCCAGATGTCCCATTCACCGTCATTGTTCAAATCTCCCTGGCGATAAAAGGCCATATTCAGTTCGGAGAGGCCTCCCCCTTTCTCGATACATTGCATCGCTTCCTCAACATCTTCCGAACGATACGGATCCAGTAATGTCTTGATGACCGCGGAGACCAGTTCCCGCTGGTCACTGGAGAGTGCCTTTAACGAGACTCCAGAGAAGGAGGGCTGCCGTCCTTTCAGTTCCACCTGGGTTTCCCCGGGAGCCGTTTTCAGCAAAGCCTGTGCGACCTGATCCTCATTGAGCGCCTGGAAGACGCGATTGGCCTGCACTGTTTGATAATGGAACAGGTTGCTTTTGGCATCCTCGTCTCCATGTCCATAGACGACTGGTCCTCCGAAGGCCATACCGGCAGAAGAATTGCCATCCGCCCGGATCGTGGTGTGACGTCCTGTCAGGAGCCATTCAAACTGTTCAGACTGCGGGTTGCCGAACAGGGCGACATGATAACGATCGAAACCGCCATCATCATCTTCCATCTGTTTCGTGAAGCGTTCGTATCCCTCTTCGCTGGTGATCCCTTTGAAGACTTCACCAATAAGCCCGCGTTGTTCCACGGAATAAAAGTCTTCGTGAATGGCTGGCTTGGTGACCGCCCAGTTCGCGCTGACTTTGGTCCGGGCGGGATGATCAAACGGAAGACAAATCTGGGTCCGTTGTGTCGGCGTGAGCGTTTCGTACAACTTTTGAGCCACGGTCTCGGCGGTGCTGCTTCGGGACGGAGCTGCAAAAGCGCCGTGCCAGGGATTCCCCAGCAGCGCAGCACCAGCCACGAGACCTCCCGCAGTATGCAGAAAATCGCGGCGGCTCACTTCCGAGGGGCATTCGACAGGATTTTTCCGGACCATGATGCTGGTTCCTTTCTGAAGAGAACAAACGAAAGAACTTTCCAGCAGCAAGCGGGCCGAAAGTTCAGCAATGGGTGATTATAGTCAATTCAACGTTCATTGATAACGGAAAGTTGCCTCCAATCGAAAACCGGGAAACTGGAATCACCCTTGTCTTCTCCTCCCTTTTCAAACAGGTGTGCCAACTAGCTGTCACTGTTCAGGCGATAACACGTTCAGCCTCGGCGCAGAGGAATCCCCGAATGCCCGACTGGAGACAGATCACTCCGGTTTCACCAGGAGCACGTGTTTCATGATCAGCGAGATCCGAATTCATCCCAGCCACGAAAAATCCTGCGAAGATCCCTCTCTCGCAAACCAGCGGACGCTTCCACTGATTTGTCCTCACTGCCAGCAACCAATCCGTCTGGATCCAGGTTTATGCGGAAATCGGCAGATTGACGCGATCCTGCTTCAGGCGGAACGGATCGGGACGGAACTCGAATGCCGCCGTTGTGGCCTGCGATTTGTCTTTCATCGGATGCGGAGCGCCACTCCTGCCCCACAAGCGATGCGGGAAAGCGACTTGCGAACGCTCCCACTTCGGCAGACCGAAAGGGTGAAAGAGAAAGGATCAAGGAAGAAGTGAAACACTTGGTCTGGATTCGATTCCCACCCCCTCGGCCTTCTCCCCAGCCAAATCGAGTTGACGAGGAATTCCTGGCATTCCGAATGGGTAAATTCCCCGCATTGACATTTCGGAGAATTGATGAAAATCAAGCCAGGCCGTTCCCCAAAGCCATCTCGATCCCGCAGAAATCCCACCTCCTTCGTTGGAAAAGGGGTTGCTGCAAAATCCGGATTTCGCTACGAAAGACTCCTGAAAGATGGATTTTTGTCCCCCGAAGGAGTTGGGAATGTCTCGCAAGCACAGCGGAATGCTGCTTGGAATATGGTTGTGTATGGGTGCGGTGGCGGTTCTGGCTCAGGGCCCCAGCGAACTCGATAAACTCAAGGATCAGGCTGATACAGCTTATCGCGAACGCGATTTCCCCAAAGCCATGCAGCTTTGCGACCAGGCCCTCGCCATCGCTCCCGCCGATCATGTGGCGCTCTATCTGCGGGGGAGCAGCCGCGTGGAAATGGGGATTTTCTCCGGAAATGTTGAACTGATCCGTTCCGGCATCGCGGATGCCCGGGAAGCCATCCGGCATGAAGGCAAGGGCAAACCGGAATACTATCTTCCCTATATCTATGGAATGAGCCATCTCTCCGCATTTGAAGGGAAACCGGTCCATGCCACAACCGCCCGGACTGTTGCGGATTCCATTCTGGAACGGACCGACCTGACCCCCGAACAGCGGGCCAATCTCCTTTATCAGCGAGCACAGGCCGATTTGCAATTGAAAGACTTTCCAGCCGCTGAACGCGATTTGCAGGAGACATTAAAACTCTCTCCGCAACATCTGGCTGCTTATATGCTGACGGCCGAAGTGGCTGCAAAATCCAAATCTCCCGCCGAAGCAGTCGCTGCTTATACCAAGGTGGTGACAACATTCCCCGCCAACCCGCTGGTCTACAACAATCGCGGCATGTATTTGCAATCGCTGGGAAGAACTCAGGAAGCACTGGCCGATTTCGACAAGGCGATTCAACTCGACCCGAAATTCATGCCGTCCTATATCAATCGTGGCTTCACCTTACTGGAAGGAGGAAATCCGGTCGCGGCGGAAGCGGCCTTGACGCAGGCGTTGACGATTGATCCCACGCAAACCGGCGCGCTCAGCCTGCGCGCCACCGCGCGGCTCGATCAAAATAAAGGGGCCGAGGCTCTGGAAGATTACCAGCATGTGGTGCGGGTCGCGTCTGGAAACCCCATGGCATACGCAGACCTGGGATTCGCGCAGTTCTTCACTCGCGACTTTTCCGGTGCCCTGGCTTCCTTGCAGAGCGCACTCAAAACCGATTCCAAACTTCGCTTTCTGCTTCCCTGGGAACTGGCCTGCCAACTTCAACTCGGACAGGCGAATCCCGCCGCCTACGCTGAGATCACTAAAAAACCGGCGGAATCCCGCGACTGGGTCGATAATGTCGTCCTGTTCCAGTTAGGACAGATTGACGCCAGCCAATTGCTGAAGTCGGTCAATACGAACGATGAAAACGCCCGAGCCTCGCAGTTGTGCGAAGCTTATTACTTCATTGGCATTGAACTGTTGCGTCGCGGTCGCGATACCGATGCCATGGCCTATTTCAAACAGGCCACCCAGAACAAATTGCCTAAATTATCCGCCTATCGCGGAGCGATTTATGCCCTGGCGAACTCGACGCCGAAAGCTCCGTAACGAGAACGAAAACGCCTTATCTTATGGACCGCCTGGAGAGAACAATCGTTCTGCCCGGGCGGTTTTTGTTTTCTGTGACCAGATCCCGAGACGGGCAATCACAAGGGAGGGACCGGATCGTGACACCCGTCCCCACCCGAAACACCCTTTTCGCCCAAACCTCGCGACCAAAGTAATCATTTCATCCGAAAAAGACAGAATAACTCATTTCAATGGACCTTTCGTGTCGATGAAGGACGACATCATTCAATCTGTTCCGCGTTGGATTGCCGGCGCTGGATGCCTTCCGCCGGAAGCCATTCTGGGAACACCAACAACGACTTAAGGAGTAAGTCCATGCTTCTGCCACGGAAATGGGCATTGAGCCTCGGGCTGCTGGCGGCAGTTCCCAGTCTCACAATGGCCGGTCCGCTGGATTTTCTTGCCGGAAATTCCAATACGACCGCCCAGGCGCCCGAACGCTCGAACGATGATGTCGCCCAGGAGATTGCGACCGCTCTCGGCAAGGCGAACATCGTCTACAAAAATGTCGAAATTGAATACTTAAGTGGTGTCGCCACCATCAAAGGGCAGATTCAAAACCCTTCTCAGCGGGCACTGGTCACGCGTGTGGTGAGTGGGGTTCCTGGTGTTCGCACCGTCGAAAACCAGCTTTCCCTCATGGAAACACAGACCACGCCAGCTGCCGCTGCCCAGCAGAAAGAACCGCGAACGGCGACGGCTGAATCATCCAATCCGGCGGCTGTCCGAACAGCGGCAGCGGCCCATGAAGCAGCCGCACCTCAGGTGCAGCACGCCAATCATTCCACCAATGCAGCAAATCCCGGAAAGCAGGTTCAGCGTGTGAATCATGAATCCGCAGCTCCGGTCAGCAATCAGGCGGTTGCCCAGAACATTGCGGACGCCATGACTTCCGCAGGGCTCAATGGATACGATATTGAAATCCGTTACAAAGCCGGTGTGGCCAGTCTGATCGGTTCCGTGGACAGCCCGGAACAGGCTTATCGGGCTCATCAGGCTGCCTCCAGCGTTCCGGGAGTACGTCAGGTTCTGAATCAGCTCACCGTCAACGGGCGGCCGGTGCAGGCCTTGCAACAACAGCAACAGCAGCAGCAACGTCCTCAATACGGAATGCCACCTGGAATGCCGCAACGTGCCGGTTATGGAATGCCCCCCCAGGCTGGATATCCGGGACCTCAAGCCGGTTATCCGCAACCGGGACCACCAGCCGGTTACCCGGGGCCGGGAGGATATCCCGGTCAGGCGGGGCCGAATTCTGCTGGGGGATTTACCGGAATGCCGGTCCAGCAGGCCCAGGCGATGATGGCGGCCCAGGGAGGAGCCCCCATGCCGCAGTACGGCAACATTCAGCAGACAGGAGGACATCACCTGTACAATCAGCCGAATATGCCCAACTACGCTTGGCCGAGTTATGCCCCGTACGACAACTCCGCTGCGATTTCTTATCCGACTCAGTATGACGCCAGTGCATGGCCATATATCGGACCGTACTACCCTTATCCACAGGTTCCCCTGGACTGGCGGAAATCCACCCTGGAATGGGATGACGGAGCCTGGAGTCTGAAATTCGATTCCCGGACAGATAAATGGTGGTGGTTCCTGAATCCCCACAACTGGAATTAGAGCAAATTGCTCTGGCCGCGACAGCCCGTCTTCGTGTTGACGAAGAGTTGTCCTGACCGGTTCCCGGGTTGCAACCGCAGCCGTGAACAGACTGAACGTCCGATTTCAAGTCGTGTTGGTTTCGGATTGAATGATGCCGACCTCCCGGAAAGTTTCCGGGAGGTTTTTTCACATCCCGATCATTGCGCGTAAAGTTTGCAAATGTCCGGAATCAGACACCGCTGATTTCCAGGCCGAACAGCTTGCGTGACGACCGGCATCAAACAAGCCCCTTGAGGCATAACCCTTTTTAAATTCGAAAGATAGGCATTCAGAACGTGATCGGTTTGAGTTGCGGTTCCGATGCCCGCGGGCTGGAAACAGACTCTGGAAACCGATCTTTCCCGGAAGCGAAAGGCGAATTAGACTTCTCGCCGGTTTCGTCCCGACTCATGCTCCCTTGTGGAAACATGATGCCGGTCTGCCCTCTGCCTGATCACCAACGGCCAAGGGAAAATTCGGATCCCTCCCGTGAATGCCGCTTTCATTTGAAAAAGCGAGCTGCGGGAAGACCGGAGCGGACCATTTGCCGGCAAGGCAACGAAACTTCAGTTAGACCATGGAAGGTAACTGCGCCGATGTTGCACATCTTGACTCAAACCGGACGGACGACAGCCTGGCTGTTGTTGTGCGGGTGTTGTCTCACGAGTCTGGCCCTCGCCCAGGAAGTTCGTTCCGCCTCCGCGCCAGCAGCCCGCCCGGCTCCTCTGGAAACCGAAAAACAGCTGAGCCCCGAATTAGTGACGCTCCTGCAAACCTGGGAAAAGAAATCCGGAGCCGTCACTCGCAGCAAAGGGGAATTTTCCCGGATTGAATATGACAAAATCATGCTCACGGCAAAGTGCGCCGTTGGGAAATACTGGTTCGAAGCCCCGGACAAGGGGCGGATGGACATCATGCCGAATGAAGCCTTTAACGGGAAAGTCATTCCCAAACGGGATCTGAAATTCACCTGCGGTCCGGAACAGGCCAAAACCTGGATCTGCAATGGAAAAGAAATTCTCGACATCGACATCGTCAAAAAAGAATACAACCGCATTGAGATTCCCGCGCAGTACCAGGGACAGAACATTTCCGATGGACCGTTGCCGTTCCTGTTTGGAATGAACGCCCAGAAAATGCAGCAGCGTTACATCCTCGATCTAGGATCCTTGCATGATCCCCAGAAAATCCTGCATGTGATTGCTTATCCCAAAATGGCGGCTGAACAGCGCGAATATCGCGTTGCGGAAGTGCTGCTTGATCCGCAGACATACCTCCCCCAGGCAGTGCAGTTGATGGACCCCACCGGAAATAAAGAAACGGTCTACGTCTTCACCAAGCACGATAATGTGATTGGTCCCTGGCTGCCGACATCTCCCTGGAATCCGCCAATGCTGTGGTTCAAGGAAATTTCCAATCAGAAAGCGGAACCCTCCGTGGAACGGGAAGCGGCCCGGCCGTTCAATACGCAAGGCATCATGTTGCGATAACGGCCCAACCTCTTCAATCCTGAATTGGCAGATTGAACGAGGAAGAGAGCAGCAGGCCAATGCGCCGGCCGGCATTGCTCCGGAACCCACCAGGACAACGTGGTGACGCCAGACTGGCTGGCGCGAACGTCGCCTTTCGATCCTTCCTTTCACTTCCCTGAACTCCACCACCGGTCAGGCCATTCCGCGCTGGCGAATCACAGCATCCCTGTTACACTCGGTCATTATGACCACAGCGATTCGCATTACCGATTCGGAAACCGGAGCCGGCGCACAAATTGCGCCGGACCTGGGATTGAACTGTTTCGATTTTCACGCAGTGCTCAACGGTGAGACCATTCCGGTGATTGATTCTCCGGAAGATGTCCTTCAGGGACATGCCCGCCCCAGCAGCTATGGCATCCCTCTCCTCTTTCCATTTCCCAACCGAATCCGGGACGGAAAATTCATCTGGGAGGGAAACCATTATGACATCCCGCTGGAGGGAAGTCCCAATGCCATTCATGGGTTCTGCCTGGACCGTCCCTGGCGGGTGATGAACCAGACCAGCGACAGCGTCACCGGGCAATTTCAACTTTCCGTGGATGCTCCGGAGCGCCTTTCCTGCTGGCCGGCCGATTTCATCATTGATGTCCGTTACCGCGTGGCGGAAAATCGTCTGGAATGCCAGTTCCGCATCATGAATCCGGACAAACATCCTCTCCCCTGGGGGCTGGGAACCCATGCCTATTTCAAACTTCCTTTTGGCCGCAACAGCCATCCACAAAACTGTGTGGCCAGTGTTCCGGTCACGGAAGAATGGGAACTGGATCAATATCTTCCGACGGGACGCCGGCTGGCAGTGGAAAATCGCGCCCCATTACGGACCGGAGCCCATTTCGGCAGCTTGAAACTGGACAATGTCTATACGGGGTGGCAATCGGATGGAGGGACCGTCCGAACATCCATTCTGGATGAGCGGGCGGGAGTGGAACTGACGCAGATTTGCGATGCGGAATACTTCCGGGAAATGGTGGCTTATACGCCGCCGGACCGGAACTCGATCTGCTTGGAACCGTATACCTGCGTGACCGACGCCATCAATCTTCATACCCGCGATCTGAATACCGGCCTGCAAGTGCTCGCTCCGGGGGGCGTGGTGCAAACATGGTGCGCGCTCCAGGTCAGTCCCGTTCTGGTGTGAGCCGGCTGATCTTTCCCGCAGGTTTTTATTCAGAGTCTATTTCCTTGCCAGAATGGCATCGACAGGGGCGGTTGTGACCTGCCCGGAGACCTGGGTAAATCCAGCCGTCTGGAGCAGTTGTTGATATTCTCCCAGCGTTCGCTCGCGGCCTTCCGTGCAGACGAGCATGTTCAAATCCTGCATCTGTGCCCAGTCAGGACCGCCGCGATCATCCTGTATCAGTTTTTCCGCCACCAGCAATGCCCCGCCTGCGGGAAGGGCAGCATGAATCTTCTTCAGCAGACGCAGGCTTTTCTCTTCCGACCAGTCATGCAGGATCCGTCCCAGCGCATACAGATCGGCTGGAGGAAGATCGTCTTCAAAGAAGTCACCATCGACAACGTCAATCCGGTCCGCAACCTCGCTGGCGCCAATCAATTCACGGGCCAGGGGGGTCGCTTCGGGGAGATCGAACAGACAACCCCGTAACGAAGGATAACGGCGGCAGGCCGCCATGGTGAGATGACCGGTGGCGCCTCCCAGATCGACCAGTTTGCGAAACGGTCCAAGATCGAACGCAGCCACCACATGCGGTGAACTGATCAGTCCGAATCCGTGCATCCCCATCAGGAACTCATGTTTATCGTTCTCGTTCCTGTAAAAATGTGCGAAGATCGGTTGATCATCTCCAAATGTCTGCGACCAGCGATGCGTTCCCTCCTGGACGCTCTCTTCCAGATGTTCCCATAGCCGCCAGCTGAGACGGTTGGAAAAATTCACGTATCCAGTGAGCCGATGTGGCGAATGGCTGGTCAGATAAGCGGACGCTGCGGCGGAGTTCGCGTAACGATCTCCTGTGCGTTCCAGTAATCCAAGGCCAACCAGGGCATCCAGCAGACGGCGAGCGGCATTCGAAAGATTCAATTGTTGCTGAAGCGACTCCAACGATTGCGGTCCTGTCTCCAAGGCATCGAAGACACCCAGCTTGACTCCGGCAAACATGGCTTTGGAACGGCGAAATGCAACCAGCAGGTCCAGTACCAGGCTGGGATCGGCGGACGAATTACGATCGGGCATCAGCAGTCAAGACCTTGAACAGTAAAGAGAAAAGGAGGAGATCACTGGCAGCATTCTATCTCTCAGCAACGTTGTGAACCACCAACCGGGTTCCGTCCGGTCATTGAATTCTCCGTAATCCGGCAATCGGCACTCGCTCCACGATCGAGCTCGTCAAGAGAAGAATTGTTTAACGGGGCTGCAAAAAATAATCCCGGAAGAAGAACCGTTCTTCTCCCGGGAATGATGCATCGAATTGATGGCTGTGAACTCGCACGATGCGGGCTCAGGCAGACATCATGGACTCAAGAGCCATATGCCTCTTGAGCGGAGTTGCCAATGGTGCTCACGTGGTTCCTGGTGAAACACAAGGAATTCAATGCCGAACGTGGGCGAACAAAGACTAGACTGGGCTATTTCAAAGCCGCTTTCTGATCGGCAGCTTCCGGCTGACTGAGCGGAAGGTTTTCCAGTTCCAGTGCCTTTCCAGTTTGCATACTCGCTCCACCGACCAGCACCAGGCTGTGCTGCCAGGGAACCATTTCATGGAAGAATCGTGGATGGACAACCTGTCCGAGATATTCCCAGTGAGTTCCATCCGCCGAGAGCCGCTGAATTGCCCCGGACATCGTGGTTGTGATCAGTTGGCCATTCAGACAATAGGAAGCTGTCCCAAAACCATCCATTCCGTTCCCCAGGAGAGCGGGGCCTTCGCTCCAGCTTCCCTTGGCGGGATCATAAACGGCGACTTTCGTGGTGGGCCCTCCCTTGGACTGCATCCCGCCGATCATGTAAATCAAACCGTCTCGCGTGGCGAGCGAGATTGCACGACGCTCAAACCCGGGAGCAGCGATTTCTTTCCACTGCGGCTTCTCCTGAGAGAGATCGCACGACCAGGCGGTCTTTAACCAGGCATTGTCGTACTTTTCGCCAGCTCTCAGTTGCCATCCTCCGATCACATACAACGTGTCTCCAACAACCACGGCGTCATGCGAAGAACGTCCTTCCGGCAACGGAGCAAGGTCTTCCCAGGCGTTCCGGGCCGGATCGAACCGGGCAAAATCGGTCTGGGAAGCCAGATTGTCGTCTCCTTCACTGACCACTTCGAATCCGCCAACCCGATAGACTTTTCCTTGATGGGCGACCATGGCCAGACCGGTGCGCTTCGGACCGGAAGGGAGTTTTTCCCAGCTTCCGGGTTTGCTCAGATTCAATCGGAGAAAGTCATTGGATTGGTCCTTGGCATGGTATTCGTGTGCCCCGCCGAGATGCCCCCCGTAAACATACAGATCATCTCCCACAACAGCGGCGCCAAAGCTGGTCATGCCGCGAGCCAGGGCGGGCCATTTCTGATCGTTGGTCTGTACCATGGCTGGCGTCACATTCAACGACAATGTCGAATAATGCTTCACCAGATCATATTTCTTGCCATCCAGTTCCCCGGAGGCCTTTTCTTCCTTGCGAGCCCGAATGGAATACAGTCCCGCCTGCGGCACCTGGACAACAAACTGGCCTTGTGCGTTTGTGTCACCCTGAATTCGTTCTTTCAGGCCCGGGCCTTCCACGGTCACCTGACAACCGGGGGCCGGTTCTCCTTTCCACGCCACATCCAGCGTCAATTCGTTCCCCTTCAACACGGGAGTCACTTCTAAAGGAAGAACTTCCACGTTATTCACGGCATCCCAGGAACCGGTCAGCTGTGAAGGGTATGTTTTGCCGTAATACTGGAGCAGAAACGGCACTTCGCCACGGGACATCACGCCATAGGTGTGATTGACAACCACGGGATTGCCCGACTGCCGGGCGGGAATTTCCGCAACGAGTGCGTCTCCGTTCACTTTCAGTTCCACCGGATGTGCTTTTCCATCGCGGCCACCAACAACAAAAGTCTTGGCGGAAGCAATTTTCTGCAGGAACTTCGGATCATCCGGAGCTGCTTCTTCGCTCAGATAAACCTTGGCGACTTTGGGATGCTCACCCGGTTCGGTGACAACCCAGATGAAGTGGGCCTGAGCGGACGAAACACAGAGCATCGCTGCGAACAGACCGCTCATGAAAATTCTGCGTAAAGGCATGAAAAGAGTCCTTAATTGAAAGAGATAGAGATCAGCCTGAGCTGTCTGAAAACCAGTTTCTGGCGAGTGTCCTGATCGAGATGTCCAGGGCTGACCACCCGTTGTTGACGGGCAGGTTCATTTCCTCCCCATTTTTCGACTGGAAACACCCGTCATTTCAAAGTTGTCGTTTCAGCGGCGAGAGGAAGCAATTTGTGGTCATCAAATTGAATGCGGTGCGAAACCGTTTTGCCGCTGGAATCATTTGTGATTGCCCAGAATTCCGCGGGAAGATCAGTTGTTCCGATACGGATCCATTCCTGATGCACCTGCCGGGCGGTCTTGATCTGATGGGATGGAAGCTCCCAGGTGGTGACGACGAAATCCTTGGGAAGATGCTTGTTTTCGGGAGTTCGCCAGACATCGCCAATGCTGATGATGAACCGGGACTTGTCGGTTTCCCGGTGGACTTCCGTCATGACATCGCCCTGCACCCGCCACATGCTTTTTTCCTGAGGGTTTGTCGATCGCAACAGCCGCCCATGCGGATGATTGACTTGATCATCCGCAAATTCCACATGCGTGATGGCGGGCTCCTGGGTCAGGCGATGGCCGATGACGGATTTCAGCACGCGATCCGACCAGCGGAACTGTTCTCCCAACGGAGGCGTGAGTTCGATTTTTCCATCGGGGGAAACATGCAGCGTCGTTTTTGCTGTTGTCGCGTCGGCGGTGAGTGTCACCGTTGCCTGGAAACCGGGAAAATTCGCCCATTCCGCCCGCCCGGCATGGGCCAGCTCCATCAGTGAAACCGCGGAAGCGGATGAATGAACAGGAACCTCTTCCGCACACAGTGAACGATACCCCATTCCACTTATAACCACCATGGCCAAAAAACACTGCTTTAACGACGGCCATATCCGGATTTGCATCAACTTTCCACTCTCTTTCCTTGGTAACATTCGCAATACAGCGACAATTTATTTTCCAATGCCCTCATAGAATCCAGAGGAAGACCCCCAAAAGCAGAGTAATCACTATTTAGCTTTGGATGTTAATTCAAAATGAAATTCGTTTGGACCACTTCCAGAGACAGTTGCCGATAAATCATTCTTCGAAAAACCGTGGTGTGATTGACCTCTGTCCTTTCGAGGCTTCTTCTTTTGAGCTTCCAAATACTTCGCAACGGCAACCGTATCATCGGGGTCCGGGACCGGCTCCGGCACTTCGGAAATTTCCACACGATGCGACCCGACGACCGGTCCCGAATGAATAGGCAATTCGAACTTGCCTTCAATAATCCCTGCGGAGGCTGCCGGGCCCACCGTGGGGGCTTCCGGAATAAACCGGATAATTCCTTCCGGGAATGGATTGCCATCCAACGTCACCGTTCCCTGAACGGAAGCCCGTGAAATTTCTCCAGACTTTCCTCCAGAGCAGCCCATACCAGCCACGACTTCCAAAATCAGACAGAGTGAGACAAGCTCAAAAAACCGTCGAACAGGCATCTATCCGCATCTTTCCTGCAATATCGCCAGAACGCAAATCAACGACAAACCAGACAGCAATCTCCCTTAAAACTCACCAATAATTTCCCCACCATTTCGAGACGAAAGCGCCTGATATAACGTAAAGTTAATGTTCTCGGAAATGGCGCGAACAGATCCATCCGCAAGAGCAAATTGAACGACACCCACGTGCTCGCTGCGAAACGATTGCAACCATTGGTCCATTTCCGCGGAGGTCGCCGGAATGCCATCCCCGGGCTTGTCATGCGGATTAAATGCGTAGCTTGTCAAATATCCTACCGACAGCGGGTATGGATTCGCCCAGCATGTGAATGAATAACGCCCTTGCCCATTACATGTTCCCGAACTGAATTTGTAATCTGGAAGATTGTATGCAGATTCTCCAACCAGCAATGTGTTTGACGTCCCATCCGTAAAATCACGAAACGCGGTCTTGCCACTCAGAGAGTACGAATAAACTAACGCGCCGTTCTGATCGGGATGGTTTCCGTAATAGCCATCATAATTGTCGTAGATGTTGGACCCAACATTTGCCGCATAAGTTCCTGGAGCCCGATAGCTGTCGCACTCACCACCTACCGCACGAGGCATGGAAGCCGAGGGACATAGATAAACAGACACCTTCTGCTGAACGACCTGCTGATTGTAAGGGTCCGTATTTTTTTTGTTAAAATCATAAACATTGTAGCTGCTCGCCTGCTCCAGCATGGGCAGAATACTCACAAAAAACGAAGAGCCGGACAGATCAGAATTTGCAACTCCGCCCGCATTCACATTGGAAAACACGCTGTAAACATCATGATAATTGTGCAACGCCAGGCCGATCTGCTTCAGATTGTTTTTGCATTGCGACCTGCGGGCGGCTTCGCGGGCTTGCTGGACAGCGGGAAGCAGCAGGGCAATCAGCACGGCAATAATGGCGATGACCACCAGCAGCTCAATGAGGGTAAATCCGGGACGGAATTCAACCGCGGGGCGGGGAGTTTTTTTGTTCATAATTGTCTGTGGGCCAGAAACTGACTGGCGTTGAATTTGAGCCGGCTGACCTGCACTGTCGGACAGCAGCCGGCCCTGGAAAAAACTGGAGTCAACACGAGTTTGAAAACACTTAGGCGGGAACCGAAACGAACGATTCCTCGGAGGGGAGGGTCAACAGGCGGGCATCAGAATGCCGTCTCCCAGAAAAGCCCCCTGTTCATCCAGACGTCGGCCGTAAGAAACTCCCAGCACAACATCACTGCCGCCGACAGGGCTGGCGGGAACCACCAGACGCGGCCATTCGGACGGCGACGAAACACATTTGGGCACGTCGGGAAACTCCAGTGCCCCCAGATCCATCAATGCCGGAACGAAAGAGTCATCCCGGAGATCTGCTGAGAAATTGCAGCGAGCAGCCACCATTCGCTTCTCCCTGAAAGGAAACCATTGAAATTCGCCGGCTCACACTGAACAACGGCGAGGACTTTGATGGCTGGCTTCCGGTAAGGTTGCTGGCTTTCACGCAATTGAGACTCAGTCTCATTTCAATAGCACAATACGAAATTAACCGCCTACATTCAATCAACTTCCTTAACTTTTTTGAATCCCCCTGCCACGCATCACTTCCCAAGATCACTTTTCTTTTCGTAATCACTTTAGATTCAAATAGTTACAAACAAAACAGCGGCAACCGTCCGGGCTGCCGCTGTGGCGTGAGAGCTGTGAGATTTTTTTTGAGAGAGTGTTCCAGCAACCTGAGAGAAGATCACCGGATGGGAGAACGGGAGAGGTCATCACTCAATTATTGAATATCAAACTGGCCATCACAGTATTCCGCTTGGTCCCAGTAGCTGCTACCCCAGAATTGTCCACCATGACCAGAGGTGCATTTGGTCTGATAGCTCTGATGGACGCTGGCGAATGCGGAGCCGACGTCTTCCAGCTCATTATTCACATTCAAAGCGACTTCACTCAGTCCGACAACAAGTCCCAGCACAGCGATCGTGGAGATCAGCACCAGTTCCGCGGAGACAATAAAACCAGCTTCATCGTTGAGGAGGGTCACGAACGTTGTCATTTGATTCATTCCTGTGGTTGGGGGTGACTTTTGATGATTTCTCTTAAAGCAGCGGGAGTGCCAATGCGGGAAACCCCGCGTCAAAAATCAGAAACATTTTGCAAACCACATTCCACAACCCATTGAAATCAAACAAGATATGAAATCCAAGAAATGTTCAGGCGGCTGCACAAAGCGCTCACGGCAATACGGTGGAATGTGGTGAAAACACCACAATGCCTCCGCTGGATTGGAGATTGTCTCTGTAATCTCCATGGAGAGAATGAGTTGAAGAAACGAGGCCATTTCGCAACATGTTGCCGTGAGACATCTCGAAGAAGAGATTCAGAATCATTCCTCTCTCAACATTTTGTCGGCGAATGGACTAAGATCATTCGCCGCGCGGTGCCGCTTCCCATCGAGACTCTTGTCTTCCGAACGTTCGCATTGGCGAAGCGCAACATCGATCCGTTCGCAGCCATCCTCTGAATTTTTCGAGTCGTCAATGGCCCATCAGCACTATCAGACCGTTCCTTCCGAACAGACGAGAATGCCTTCGGGGATTCCCTATATCGTGGGGAATGAAGCTGCGGAGCGTTTCAGCTTTTATGGGATGCGGGCAATTCTGATGGTGGTCATGATGCAGACGCTGGTGACCGCCACCGGCGCGAATGATCACATGAAAGAGGAAGAAGCGACTCGGTGGCTGGCGAATTTCACGTCGGCTCTGTATTTCTTCCCGCTGCTGGGAGCGATCCTGTCCGACTGGGTGGTCGGCAAATACCGGATGATTCTGTCAGTCTCGCTGTTGTATTGTGCGGGTCATGCGGTCCTGGCGTTGATGGATTTTCAGACCGGTCTCGATCAGCGGACGCTGCTGGGATGGGGACTGGCACTGATTGCCGTGGGGGCGGGAGGGATCAAACCCTGTGTTTCCGCACATGTTGGCGACCAGTTTGGCCGCGCGAATGCCTCTCTGCTGCCGGTGGTCTATGGCTGGTATTACTTTTCCATCAATTTCGGGGCGACATTTTCCACCATGCTGACGCCCATACTGCTGAAAGAGGAGCGGTTCGGGCTGGCGTGGGCCTTTGGTGTCCCGGGAGCATTGATGGCACTGGCCACGCTGGTCTTCTGGCTGGGCCGATATAAATACGTGCATGTTCCCCCTGCTGGAAACCGGTTCTTCCGGGAAACGTTCAGCTGGGCAGGGTTTCGGGCCATCGTCAATCTGATTCCGATTTACCTCTTGATTGCCCCGTTCTGGTCGTTGTTTGACCAGTCCGCATCACGATGGGTGAGCCAGGCGGAACGGATGGACCGGCATCTGGGATTCTGGGAACCTAGCGCCGCCCAGTTTCAGGCGGTGAATCCGATCATGGTGATGGTTTTGATCCCCCTGTTTTCGTATGTCATCTATCCAGCTATTGGCCGGGTGGTGAATTTGACGCCGTTGCGCCGAATCGGAATTGGCCTGTTCCTGACCGTTCCCTCATTTCTGATTGCCACCTGGATTGAATCCCGATTAAATGCGGGAGAGGCGCCGCACATTGGCTGGCAGGTGCTGGCGTATGGATTTTTGACGAGTGCGGAAATCCTGGTTTCGATCACTTCGCTGGAGTTCTCGTATACGCAAGCTCCCAACGAGATGAAATCGCTGGTGATGGGCGTTTATTTCCTGTCGATCATGCTGGGAAATCAATATACCGCGCTGGTCAACGGGTATATTGAAAAGATGTCCGACAGAGGGTATCCGGTTCTGCAAGGGGCCTCGTACTACTGGTTTTTCGCCATGACGATGCTGGTCTCGGCTGTTCTATTCGTTGTCTGGGCACCGTTTTATCGAGGACACACTTATGTGCAGTCCGAACCGGACGAACTGGAAGAGAAGCGGGAGGACTCAATCCGTTGAGTCGAGTTCCCTGGTCCATTGGTCCCGGATCAGTTTCAATTTGCGAGTAATGGTTCGCGGGCTGACATCCAGCTGGCGGGCAATCTCGTCCACCGCATGGTCCTCAAGATGCAGCTGGGCAATTGTCCGCAGCACATCGTCTTTCAACAGGCCCATGAACCGCTCATGTTCTTCGTTCAGAATGGTGAGCACTTCAGGCGAAAGTTGCCGGGTATTGGTTAATTGCGAGAGAGGATCGAACGTGGAGGAATCATCCCTGGCAGGAGAAAATGCCAGCCCCGGTTTTCGTTTTTGAGCGTTGTTGTATGTCATCCGGGCCATGGCCCGCCGGCGGGTGATTTCCAGCAGCAGCCACCAGAGTTCGTTGCGGTCGCGAACCTGTTCCAGACGCCCCGCTTCGGCATTCCGCCACAACGCCATAAAAACGCTCTGGGCGAGATCCTGTTCGTCAAACACGGCATTCAGTGCGGATCGGTAATGCTTGCGGGCAATTTTCTCCAGAGCAGCACCATAGCGATGCCATAACGGAGAAATCGCATCCAGGTTGCCATCCTGCAACAGGCGAATCCAACTTGAAATCGATTCCGAATCCAAAACGCAACCTTGATTCAAACGACGGAAGCATAAAACCTGAATGGACAGGAGAAGAAAATTCTTGCAGCCAGGCCAATGGCCTGCGGATACCATCTGGGAAGGATCAAATAATCCAGGCCCGTCCATCATTTTGGATTCTTGACAGAAATGACCGCTGTCTCGCGAACAATTTCCGTTGGATGATTTCCCTGAACAATTCCGTTGGATTGACCTCCCATAGTGGCGAAGTTGTTCGACGAAAAAAAAGAGGATTTGGACGAGAACAACACCTGGATCAGACTCCCCGGGCCGATTGGCCGGAATGAGTCTCTGGTTTCCAAAAATCCGGTGGCACCGTTCCTGATCATTGTCCGTTTTCCAGCGGTGCGGAAGATTGGGGAGAACGTAACAGTTCCATCCGGGCAGCCTCTGGAGTCGGTTTCAACGCGCCGATGACGCTGGCCAGTGCGGTTCGTAATCCGGGATCCTGTTCGTTTCGATACAGGTCGGAAATCGGAGTCACTTCCGATCGGGTCAACAGCAAGCCATGCCGCTGCAGGTGAAACGCGAGTTGTGCAGCAGCCAACGTCCGCATTTCGGGGCTGGCTGCTGGAGCGGTGACTGTTTGCAGCAATGCCTGCTGGGCCTGCAAGGAGCCGATGGAGCCAAGGCTGATCAGGGAGTTTTCCTCCAGATCAGGCTGTTTTAAAGAGCTGATGATGGCTTCCTGGGCGGGGACCAGATCAAACACGTTGCCCCGATTGGTCGTGGCAATTCGACGCAACCAGAACGAAGCGTCGGAAATCTGTTGGCTCCGTTCGGCTGCTGTGACCGGCGGAGGAGAAAGCAGGGCCAGCATCGGCCGTAAATGTTTGCTGATGTCCACCGGCACGGTCCCTTCCGCGAGGAAGGCAACATTCTGGTATTCATGCGAAACCCGGTCAAACTGGCCCCGTAATTCTTCCGGACCATAAATCACAACGGGAATGCTGGCTGTCCGGGCATCCGCCCGCAGATTGGCAATTGTTTGTGACAATTCCCAGCGGATGACGTTTGGATGCAGCACCGCCAGTTGAATATCTCCTCGTTGGGCTGCAACCTGAAATCCCTGTTGTCCCGTGGCGGCCATTTCAGCGGGAAAGCCCAGTTCGGCAAACAGGCCGGCAGTTTCATTGGCCCGCAGGACGTTCGGATCCATCACCACGCTGGCTGGGGACGCCTCCGCATTAAGGGCTCGGGTCAGAATCTCAACGACTCGTCTTGATCCACGAAAGCCGACGATTGGATCCCAGTGGAGAATGGTGACTGCCGTTGCGAACTGGACGCGCTGATCCGGCGCATCCAAGGCAGCAATGACCGCGCCATGCGGCGCTGCCCTGGAGAGAAGTTCCACCGAGCCGTTCCACCGAAGCGCCTGCAATGCTCCCAGTGCGGCAGCAGGTAATCGGTGATCCAGAGCATAGCGGAGAACCTGTTCACACAATGCAGGACCAGTGGCAACCGCGAGATCGAGCGCTCCTCCGGCGGTCTCCGGCAACGGCATGGCCCATTGGTTCCGCTCCACTTCGCGAGTCAGCAGGCTCGCCAGCAGAATCACAGAGGCCTGTTCCAACTCGGGAGACAGTTTTGCCGCTTCACGGGCGAGCCGTTCCGCATTGAAAATTCCCGCTTGTGTTCTGGAGACGGAGTGCTCGACAATGGTCCCAGCGGTCTCATTCCAGGTCCAGACGGAAATCGCGGGAGTATCGTCCTGCTGTTCCGGCCATTTGTGTTTTCCGCTGAGATAATCGCTGGCCACCCGCAACATTTTCCGGGACGCTCCCTCACCACTGATCCGATTCACAGCCATCTCATCGCCATAAACCAGTTTCGCAATGGCTTCGCGGGCCGCTGTCTGAACGCCGGTCGCTTCATCCGGTTGAAATGCGGGTGCCCACAACCAGGCGATGTCAGCCTGGGAACCGACCTGTCCCAGGCCCCGGGCGGAAAGCGCCCGAACTTCGGTATCCGGAGAAGCCAATCCCCCGATCAATGGAGCAGAGGCATTCGACCCCAGGCGAATCAGTGTCAAATAAAGAACCTCTCCGTCCGCATGTTGTTTGCCGGCAATTCTTTTCAGAATCGGAGGAACAGCGTATGGTCCAAGATGCTGTAATTCCGCGAGAGCTTCCGCCCGTTCCCGGGGAGAGCCACTCAGATGATCCAGCAACGCATCCGCATATCCGGGCTCGGAAATCTGGTTTTGAATCGCTTGATTGAGCCGGTTGAGCAGTTCGATCGCGGGAGGATTGAGTGCCTCGACCGACGTCAATTGCAGGAATGTTCCCGTGCCATGCGCTTTGCGGAGTTCCAGCATGTCGGCATCGGTGGGGTTATCGGCCAATAACTGTTCCAGGTAATATTTCGCCAGATCGAGCCGCGCCAGTTTCAGCATCAGCAACGTGGCGGAGAATTTCCCCGCAATGGTCGTGGGCTTCACAACCAAAGGGTCATCCGCGGGAGCCGCCGGCGCGGCTTCCGGAGCCTCCTGGGCAAACGCCAGCGTGGTCCAGGAAAGCAGGACGGCACATCCCCAGACCTGGAACAGGCGGGTGATTTTCGAACACATGTCCAGTTCTCCACAGCAACTCGTGAGATCATCCCCGGTTCTGACACGGTACTATCGAACAGCCAGCAAAATGACTTGAACAGACACTCCGAACGGACGAACGATCTATTCAGAATTCTACATGCATTCGTTGCAATCGGACCAGCAGTTTCACTCTTCTCGATTTCGGCAGTGAAGAGGAAACAAAAAGAGTGTTCCAACCGGAATTTTCGCGGAATTTGTCATGCTGCGAGCCATGTCGGCCGACACCGAAACGCGCTGACGGAAAATTGCAACCCGCCTTATGAAGCCGGTGGACCAGTCGCTCTAGATCAGTTTGGGCTTTGTTCGATCACGCTCGGTCTTGAATTCCTTGTCTTTCACCAGGATCCGCGTGAGAGATCATTTGCAACTCCGCTCTAATTCCAGTCTGACGGACGAACCATGATTTCAGAAGTTTCGAACAGGAACCGTTCCGGATCGCTGTTGCCCGCATCCGAGAGGGGGACGATGCAAAAATCCGCTTGGAATCCGGGAGTCAGTTGTCCACAATCGTTCCAGCCACATGCCCGGGCCGACCGACTAGTCGCCAGCGACAACAGGGTGGAAGCGGGGAGATCGGTGGCGGACCGGGAAAGAAGCTGGAGTTCCCGCCAAAGACTCAAGTCCGGATTCGAAGCCCGGCTATCGGTTCCCAGAATCACATTCACCCCCTGATCGAGCAGGCGCCGCCAGGGATGCGGAGCAGCGGGTTGCATTGCACTGTGCGTCCGGGGGCAATAGGCAAGTGACAGGTGGGGACAAGCAGCAAGAAACCGTATCTCCGCATCCGAAAGATAATTTCCATGCACCACAATGCCTCGAGGAGCACGGGAGAGTTCCTTGAGGTAATCCAGCGGAGTCAAGCCCTCCTTCAAAACTCCTTCCGGCCAGATCTCCATCTTTCGAAACAGGTCCACAAGGGGTCCGGTTCCCGAATCCAGCAATTCCATTTCCGCACGCGATTCCGCCAGATGCATCGCCACGGGGACCTGGTATTTGACGGCCAGATCGATCAGTCCTCGAAATAATCGGGGGTGAAGCGAATAGGGAGCATGGGGACTCAGACCGAATGAAAAACGCTGGGCATCCATTCCGGTAAAACGAGCCCGTGACTGGTCGAGAAATGATTTCGCCACTGCCAGTTGAGAATCAATTCGTTCCGGCTGAAGCCCGAGAATCTCTCGAAAAACGAGCAGGCGAGGACCCTCCTTTTCTGGAGGAACATTCAACAGCAACTCGCTGGTCGCAATTTCGGCAATGCCCTTCACGCCAGCCCGACGGGATTCTTCCAAACCCTGCTGAATGGCTTCTGTCGGCGAAGCTGTCCGTTCACGGCGTTGACGAATGACACCGGCAATCCAGTCCGCAAAGTGTTCGCGGGGTTCAACAGGAGCGCGGAGGTCGCTGAACTCCAGGTGCGTATGAGCATTGATCAGTCCGGGAATCAAGGCGACTCGTCCGAGGTCGACGATGTTCCGGGACGGATGTTCACTTTCATTTGTGATGGAATGGATCCGGTTTTCATTGACTTCCACAACGGCATTCGGCACGGGAATCCCGTCTCCGGGGAAGAGCCATGCACAGCGAAACCGCATCAAGGCGTCGTCTCCTGGAGCGTCTGTTCCGTCCCGGAGGTCAACCGTAGCCGCTCGTTGTATGTTCGCAATTCAATGAAATGCTGCTGTACATCCAGTTGCAGATAAGTGAACCCTCCCGATTCGCTGGGCCGTTCCCAGTCGACACGCGGAACTCCGGTGGCCTTATCGAGTCCCATGACACGAATCTGATGATACTGAAGTTCCAGTTCGGGGTCCTGGCGCGGATCATCACCCACAAGCAGCAGCAACGGGATTTCCCGAAAATCCTGAACGAGCATGTTGAATGCCCAGGGACTGGAAGGAGGGGATTTGGAACGTTTTGAAGAGGCTGCGGAAAGGGAAGGGGTTTTGAACGTCCACAACGGTTGCCCCGTCCGTGAAAAGGCCCGGATTTCTCCCGAAACACGAATTGCCGGCAGGTTCAGATAAACCCGCCGGACTTCGTTCTGATCAAGCACGACATAGATCCGTTCCTCATCACAGAAAACGGAAATACTCCGATCGGATCCCTCGATTACTGAAGGGATGTTGTCGATCTTTCCCAGCGCGGTCGTTTCCCCATTGGTAAGGTTGATGGCATGAAGTTGATGATCCGGATGGAGGACGATCAATGTCTGTCCGTCCGGCAAACCCAGCTGGGATTCCGCTGGAATGGTTGTTTTCCATTTCGTGTTTCCAGAGAGATCCACGCTGCGCAGGTCATGCATGGATTGCCCCGTTCTGTTCCGGGAAAATCGGTTCAACAAAATCAGTTCCTGATCGGTGATCAGGATGGGACGGTTGGTGGATTCGTACAGAGCTTTTCCGACGCGGGAAAGTCCACTGACAGCATTACGAACCGAATGGCCCGAGCGGGTTGAAATCATCAGCCAGTCGGCTCCCAGTTCCTGGCCCCAGTTCCGTTCGGTAGTGGTCCGTTCCCGCCAGAGTTCTTCGCCGGTGAGCGGATCGAGGGCAATCCAGTCTTTGCAATAGAGCAGAAGGGCGCGGGGAGTGACTGCCCGCAGATAACCGGTTGAACTGTGATGGGCCGCCGATTGCTGGGTGACGGCGAACTGATGGACTGGGAGCAGGGTATAATGCTGATTCGGCTGCACCAAGGCCATTCGGGCGAGTGCCTGCCCCCGCATTTCGGAATTCCAGGTCCACAGAATTTCCTGATCGGGCCAGGCCAGCAGATGCAGAATCCCTCCATGCACAATCAGCATCGAGGAGGTCAACATCCGGGCGCCCACGGAAGGATTGTGCTCCAGGAGTGGATTGCTGCGAAGCGGAAAACTGGTCAGAAACTCTCCCGACCGGCCATTTTCCACGCGCATACGATTGTTGTCCGATTCATGGACAAGTCTGAGATCCGCCAGGCTGCGGAATGCCCGTCCTTCCACGGGAATGGTTTCCGAATTCCGTTCATTTCCGGAAACCCCGACGCGTTCAACAGTCCAGTGTTCTCCCCAGGGGGTGGGAGAGGATTTGTGCTGGGCGATCGCTTCCCGGGCCGCAGCAATGCCTGCTTCCGCCAGTTCCGCACTCTTCAATTTGTGGCTGGGAAAGTGAACATCCGGATATTTCCGGAGTTGTTGCCAGGTCTGCAAGGCGTCTTCATGCCAGCCCAGCCGGACTAGTCGCTGCGCCATTTCAAGGAGTCCCCGGGGACGCAAGACCGGATTCTCGGAGTCGATCACCCGGCTTAACCGGATGAGCCCGGCAGCCTGGGATCCCCGTTCGAACTCGCGGGCGGCGAGATCCAGTTCCAACTGCAATCCCGCCTGTTCCTGCGACAGGGCACGTGCCCAACGATCGAGCCGTTTGATATCTGCTTTTTCCGCAACAAGTTTTTCAACCCGTTCTTGAATTTCCGTACGGCAGGCTGCTTTCGTCTCCGGGGAAGCGGCCTGGAAAAGTTGTTGCAACCGTCCACCAATCCAGCTGTCCGTTCGCGCGACAAGAGTTCCATCTTCAATTTGCTGATCGGGGGGGAACTGATCGAGGATATCGAGATAGGCAGCGAGCGCAGCCATTCCTTTCCCCGTATGTAACCAGTGATCGGCACGAATCCGCTGGAAGTCCCGTTGTTCCTGCGGCGTCTGCGACAGTTGTTCCAGCCGGTTCAGCAGGGCATCCGCGTTTTCGGGAGTGGACTGAAGTTGCTGTTGCAGCCCAGCCCGCTGCAGGTCGCGAATCTCCAGGCGAAGATCGTCCGGCAGAGCAGCAGTTTTGAGGATGCTTTCCAGCTTGGCTTCCAGCGCGGCGTATTGCCTGCTCTCCAAAAGTAACCGGGATTCGCCGAGTTGTGTCCGCACAAGCACTTCGGGCTGAACCTGGTCCTGACGCGGCAGTGACGTTGCGGGAAGGCAGACGATCGCTTCATAGGTCGCTGCCACGAGGTGTCCCTGAGAGAGAACCAGATTTCCAAGTTCTCCCTTGACCGCGGGGAGAATTGTCTTTTCGATCCGTGATGATTTCAGATCAATTTTCAGCAGACGGGTTCCAGCGACAGGAAGCAGCAGGGTGTCTTTGACGAGAAGGCCCCGGCCCGTGGGCTGATCCGGAAGCCGCACGCTCCATAGAATTTCTCCGGAGTTCCCCAGCTTGCGGCCAATCACGGAACGACTTCCGACAATGACGACCTGCTGGTCCCAGATGCCCGCCACATATAAACCCGTTCCTCCGGAACGTTCCGATTTGGGTTGTTCCCAGAGGACATCTCCCGTCCGGGAGTCGATGCACAACAGCATCGGTTGTGTCATTCCGAATTCATCCGGCATTTCCGGCGGCGTGTACAGAATGTATTTTCCGACAACAATTGGAAAAGATCCCTGCCAGCGACGGTTCAATTCCTGCAATGGTTGCGAACCATAACTCCCTCGAAAACGATTCGGCTGGGACATCCGGGGAAAGAAACGGGTCGACCACTTCAAACGATGCGTCATGCGATCGACGGCGATCAGCCAGCCGCAAGTGGTCGGACACAGGATATGACCCTCCGACAGGACCGGTTGACCGGGCCAATGGGACCGGACCATGTCTTCCCGGACCGGGCGGCCGGGAGTCGCCAGCGGCTGTTCCCAAAGAACGTCACCCGACTGGGTCTCCAGACAAAATAGCAGGACTTCCCCGTTCCGTTCTCCCAGGACGTACAGTTCCGGTCCCTCGGGAGTGGGGGCACTCAGGAATCGGGTTCCAGCCAGCGGACGGGAAAATTCTTTCTCAATCGCTGTGCCGCCAATCCGCCATCGCACCAGGCCGGTCTGCAAGTCATAAGCGGTCAGTTCATTGGTTTCCCAGGGGGTTTTCGCAGCGTTTCCCTCGACATGCAGTTGCCACATGTGCAGCGGAGCACTCAAAGCGGCTTCTCCAGTCGATTCCACGGCAAACAGATGCGTTCCATCACTGCTCAGACCGCCATAAATTTCATCCCGGTACAACAGGCTTGCAAGCGGGTGTTGTTCAACCATGGAATCGGGAGAATATTGATAGACATCCCGGTCGATGTCTTCGGCCCCTTCCATGCCGGTCAATAATTCTTCCGGACTGTGTAATGTCCGTCGTTCCCAAAGCAGCTGGCCGCTGGTGATCTCCCGCACCTGCAAGCTGCGGAGTGTGCGAAAGGCCAGTTTTCCGCCGACGGTCAGGGGCTGAATGGTGGGAATCAGGGTTCGCCCCTGATCCATCAACTCGGCGGACAACATGTAAATCTGACTGGTGACGGCATAGCGTTCAATCAATTGGGCCGACCAGCAGGGCAACGGGGCTGGATCGATGTTCTCCGTTCCGGAATTGGTCTGAGCGAACTGGAGATAGGGGCCTCCGGATTCAGAAGAATGAAAATCCCGCTCCTGGAGTTGCCGCAGATCCTGCTCAATGACCTGATGGTCCGAAAGGGATTCGGCAAGTTTCCGGGCTTCGGAAAACCGTCCGGCGAGAGCCAGTACCCGGGCGGTCGCGCGGGTCAACAGAACCTTCTCCGATTCATCGGCGGTTTGCAGCAACTGTTGCCAGGCTTCCGCCGACCGTCCGAATTCTCCCTGATCCTGCCATTGCCGGGCCAGAATGCCCAGCGCCTTCCGTCCCGCGGGAGTATGAAAATAGTGCGCGGAGACCTCCACAAGCAGCAGATCATTCTGGGCAGCGATGCCGCTGTCGAGCTTCTGCTGGGCGATCACGGCATAACGATTTTCGTAATTTCGCATCCCTTCGGGAGGAAGTCCGGCAATTAATTGATCGGCTTCGTTCTGCAAGGACTGGAATTCATGGTCATCGTTGAGTGAAAACGCATCGCTGGGCTGCTCCAGAAGGAATTGCAGAACTTCAACGGCATCGTCCCATTTCTGCTGGCGGATGAGATCTTTTGCCTGTTGAAAGCGGCGGTTGTCTTCTGGTCGCTGAATGGGGCGAATATCGACCTGGTCCCGGGCTGACTTGTTGTTCTTGATATCTTCCGCACTGTCGCGAATGCCGCGATCCAGCCGTCGAAAAAGGTCGCCGAGCTGATTTCTTCCGCGTTCCTGGGCGTGAGTGTCCGCCGCCGGTCCGAGAACAAGGCTTCCCAGACAAGCCAGCAAGCATCCCGCATGGAACAAGAAATGCCTGTGCCGGATTCGATTCTGTAAATCGGAGAATCTACCCGGACATTTGTCTCTGCGGAATCTCAACATGAACCCACCTTCAATTCAGCGGATGACTCCCCGCCAGTTTCCTGCGGGTATGAGCCCTGTTTCCCGGTTCCGATTTATTCTCGCCGGGAACATCGGTCGCGTCAAAGAGAAGTGAAAAAATTGCCTGTCGCCGACGCTGAAGGAGACCACATTATGCCGATCCGACCTGTTCGGGAGGATCGAGACCATGTTCCCGGCGGATCGCCTGGACTTCGCGAAACACCAGATCCACAACCGCCGAATTCCGGCAGATCAACCGGTATTCGAAAACGCTCACCGCAATGTTGGAGCCCAGCATCAGCACCGCCAGGCTGAAATGAATGATGTGGGCGGAGGGCATCTGCATGTTTGATGCCGGGTCGGAAATCGCGCCAAATGCCCCGGTCACAATCAGCAGCAACATACAGAAGACCATTCCAGGAATGACACGGTATTTCAGCCGGACATTTTCTTTTCGGGCGGTCCCTTCAAAATGATAGGCTTCGCAGGTTTCCTCGATCCAGCGGCCCGTTCCCATGAAATAAGTCAGAACGATGGCATGGACCAGCAAGGCCAGCATGATCGTTCCCAGGGCAAACAGAAAATGCCGGGAGACCTGTTGGCGGGCCGCTTCCGCCAGCGAACTGGGATCACCAATCTGCCAGCCCAGCCAGAATGTCCCGAGTAATGCCATGTTGCTGGTCGTTGCCAGCACAAAGAAAATCTGATTCACGTTCCGCCTGCGTCTGGAAGGATCACGGCTTGATTCCCATCATGAGAATGCAGTAAATCCACCATGCCCGCAAGTACGAATCAGACCGAAACCAAAAAGGGGAAAGAGAAACCCGAAAAAGCATCCCCCGATCACGTCCGCCCGCAGACTGGTTATTCCGGGCTGGCATGACAATGAATTCGCCGCTGATCGTCAATTTCCAGATGAATGATGACCGGAGAACAGCAGATCGGACAATCTTCGACGTACTCCTGATGGTCCCCCTGGGTGAGATCGATGGGAATCACGATTTCCTCACCGCAGTTTGGGCAAAGATAATTGGTTTCTTCCGACATCCGGCACTCCGTTCTCTTCAGAACCTGCTCCTGGAACTTCAAGTCTGGATAGACATGTTGAGAAGCCTGTGAGCACAGTCCGGCACCGGTATCCAGACAGGCCCCCATGGCTGAACGGCCTCCTTCATTGAACGGCATTCCCGCCATGGGTCAATCCGGAATCAGAAAAGAAATGAGAAACGGGAGCGAAACACTCCTGCGGCTCTTTTTCCAACAGACATGCCAGACTCCAGCAACGTCAGACTCCGGCAACGTCGGATTCCGGCGATCACATCAGGCTGCCGTGCGAATGACGACAGGTAAGTCCTCGGAGAGATGCGTCTGCAACAGGGCATTGGGACCGCAGCGGCCAGCGGCATTGCCGTCCCACTGATGATTCCGCACGGCAGTGAGAATCTGATCCGCCACCCCCAATGCGGCGACCCCTTGTGCTCCGCTGACCCGGGGAGTCGCCCCTGTGCGCACGCATTGGATAAACGCGGAAAGCTCGGCTGTCAGGGCATCGGCGTCGGAACCATTGACTTCAGTTTTCTGAATGAAGCGATTGAAGATTTCCGGCTTTAACTCAGCAGCGGTACAAATTCCATTCCGCACCAGTTCGAACGGTAACTCCCCGTTGAGCATGGCGGATGTGGGAGTCATGGATGTGACCGTCCGGGCGGTGAAATCCGCAGTGAAGCAACCCCGATCCGACCAGGCCTGCATGGTCCGTGAAAAATGAGGCGCCACCCGGTTGGCGGTCAGATCGGCAATGCAGCCTCCAGGGAAGAATAGACGGGCCTGCACACAGTCTTCATTTCCTCCGACCAGCGATGTTCCGAACGCTTCCACCCGGACCGGAAGTTCTCCCGTCAAGGCCAGGGTCAGTTCAATATCGTGAATCATCAGATCGAGGACAGCCCCGATATCCATGGACCGGAAGGCGTACGGGCTGACCCGTTCCCCCCGAATGTATTTCGGACTTCCCACTTGCTCCGCCAGAATTTCAAAAGCGGGATTGAACCGCTCGATATGACCAACTTGCAGCGGAACACCATGCTCGCGGGCCAGGCGAACGAGCAAATGGCCGTCGTCCACATTGGCGGTCAGCGGCTTTTCAACAAGCACCGGAATGCTGCGACACAGGAAGTCTTCCGCAATGGGCCGATGGAGTGTCGTGGGGACAACAATGGAAACCGCGTCCACTCCACTGAGAACGGTCCGATAATCCGGAGTCCAGTCACAACCGCAGCTGGCAGCAACGGCTGTTCCCTGTTCCTGATTGGCATCAGCCACTGCCACCAGGTTAACCCCGGGCAGTTGCGAGAGAATGCGGGCATGATGCCGCCCCAGAGCCCCGACACCGACGACGGCCACATTCAGCTTTTCCGAATTATTCTGCATCAGAGATTCCTTTCAACGGCTGGGGCCGGAATTCTTGTGGAGGCAAACCTGTCCGTGCAGCAGGGGCCACATCATCCGGTTTCCAGGATCAGGCGACTTTCTTGATATCATGTGGAGAGGCTTCCCGGACAGCTTCGCGAGCCCGCCCCATTTTCCCATTCCGCTGGGCTTCCAGTGCGGAAAGCAATGTGACCAGTTCCAGAGGAAGCGGTCCGTTGAATTCGGCTTCGAAATGTGCCTGAACGGCGTCCAGCGACTGGTGGTCCCGGTACAGCAGACGATGGGCATGGCGAATGACGGTAATGGCTTCTTCGCTGATCCCAGCCCGCCGCAGTCCGATCAAGTTCACCGCTTTGACTTCGGGATTATCGCTGCCAGCGGCAATCATGAACGGAGGAACATCTGTCGGGACGCGGCAGCCTCCGCTGATGAAAGCCAGTTTCCCGATGGTCGCAAAATGATGGACCACGGAATTTCCCGAAACAATCGCCCGGTCGTGCACGTGGACATGGCCTCCCAGCAGAACGCCATTCACGAGCATGGTGTTATCGTACAGGCGGCAATTGTGGGCCACATGCGAATTGGACATCAGCAGATTTCGATTTCCGATCCGAGTGCAACCATCTTCTTTCTCCGCGCCCCGATTCACTGTAACCCCTTCCCGGAACTGGTTGTCGTCACCAATTTCCACCCGCGTGGGGGCTCCCGGGCGATAGCTGTAATCTTGCGGATCGGCCCCAATCACTGCGTTCGGCCAGAAACGGTTCCGCTGGCCGATCGTCGTATGGCCGACAATGACCACATGACTGTCGAGCCGGCAACCATCGCCCAGCTGAACTTCGCTGGCCACATAGCTGAACGGACCAATGAAAACGTCTTGTCCCAACGCCGCGCCGGGTTCGACCTGAGCAAGAGGGGAGATGTATGTAGACATAGGAGGAGGGGGTGAATGAGTGGTTCATTCGCGGATTGTCGACAGAGCGGCAGCGCGATGAACCAGGGGTGAATCGAAATGAGGAGCACGAGAACGAGCACTGACAGCTTCGGGGAGAGACACCGAAACCGGAGAGACCACTTCAAACTGCAAGAGAGAATTCCGATAATCCGCGGACGCGCGGATCAGACGCACGAGTTCATGATTCAGCCGATGTCCTGAACGGCTGGCGGTGAACTGGCCGATCAGATCATGCCCCAACAGGGCCAGATCACCAACGCAATCCAGGATTTTATGACGGACGCATTCGTCCGGCCAACGGAGAGAATTTTCCAAAATCCCATCCGCACCGAAAACCAGGACGTTCTCGGGAGTTGCCCGCAATCCGAGACCGGCCCCCCGCAACTGTTCCACTTCTGATTCCAGAACGAATGTTCGGCAATTGGCGAGTTGATCGAAAAATACGGAGGGGGTGATCGCCAGATTCAACGCCTGAAAGGGAATCGGACCAGGACCATAATCGAGCAGAAATCCGATCCGGAAATCCGATTGCCGACTCGCCTGACAGGCAATTCCCACGCGGGATGATTCAACATAGGTCAGGAAATCCGTGATTTCCATGGCCAGCCGAAACTCCGACTGCACAATAATTCCCGCGTGCAAAATCGCTTCCGCGAATGTCCGGGACGACCCGTCACAGGCCGGTGGCTCCGGAGCATTGATCCGGACAAGACAATTGTCCACCCGCAGACCCGCCAGCGCTGCCATCACATGTTCGATGACGGAGACGCTGGCCCCTTGATGGGAAATCACGGTGCAGCGATTCTGCGGAACCACAAAATCGATCAGGGCCGGAATTCGTACCGGCTCCGCCAGATCGACCCGCTCAAAGACAATCCCGTGGTTTTCCGCAGCGGGACAGAATTCCAGCGTGACATCACACCCGTTAAACAGGCCGAATCCGGACACGCAGCTGCGGCGGGCCAGGGTTTGCTGTTTTCTTGAAAATTTCAGGGGCATGATTCCATCCTTGAGACGCCGGCAAACAGGGCAGCCCGAATATTCAACGGGTGACGTCAATACCGCCCGTTCGCAACTTGACTCCCTCCAAAGCGGCGGACTCTTCTGCCGGACGGGAAGAACGTGCGGTCGGATCGGCTGAAGCGGAGTTCGCCGAAGGGGATTTTTCCGCCTTCTTCCACTGCTGATTCAGGAATTTCAATACCGGCTCGGTGATATCATCCTGCGACTGGTAATGAACCACTTGCCGGTTCATTCCATTCATAATGACCTGCGGATCATCTTCCGCGGACAGCGCGTCGCGGTCGAATCGGAGAATCAGGGTATACTTGTAATAGGTGGCGTATCGGCGGACAGCGTCTTCCACATCGAGATAAATGGTTTTGTAGATGTCCGCCTCTTGACGCAGGAACGACTGCTGAGCCACCCGTTTATAACTCTCCAGATCCGTCTTCGCCTGGATGAATTCCGCTTCGATTTTCTGAAATTCGGCATTTCCAGCGTCGAGGTCCCCTTCGCTCAGACGTGTTTGCAGTTTTTGAATTCGATCGACCATGACTTTGGCAGCCTGATCGGTCGACTCAATTTCCTCCTGAAGGTCTTCGGTGAGGGCGGTGAATTTCTTCGAATTCTTAAAGACATGGGCCAGATCGATGAGGCCAACCTGGTGGGGAAGCATCGTGGCTCCCGGCGGGGAGGACTCCGTCTGCGCAAAAAGTGCTGTCGGCAGGGAAACCACGGCGCAAGCCAGTGCGAGAACGACCGCTTTCAAGAGAAATGCACTCCTTTGCACAATGGCATCCGTTCAAAACAATGTCCCGGACGCTTTCGAGTCACCAGCCATCCTGACTGGTCGATGCTCCCCCCAAAAACAGAGAGGCATCACATATTCTGCATAACATCCCAAACGGGTCAAGGGGATTTCCGTCTGACAACAACTTGGAAGCCACCAACGGCAGGAGACGCCGAAAACCTGGGAGGAGGAGAAGAAAAAGGGAAGGGAGAGAGGAAGAGAACAGCGATTCGATTCCTTTTTCCCGATTCCTTCTTTCGAATTCGAGCACGTTGCTCTTGCCTGGCTCGCGTTTTATTTGATGAAACGCCACTTGCCACGTGGCAGAACGCGAATTGTTCGGGGTTAATCTGCTCTCAATGCGAATGTTGCTCTCAAACGGGGAAAGGTGAGGAGTGTCACTGCACACATAAAAACAGCCCTTCATGCCCGAAAGCATGAAAGGCTGAGGAATCAGCAGATTCGAACTACTTGGCAGCTGGGGCAGCAGGAGCAGCCGGGGCTGGTGCCTTCGGAGCCGGGGTCTGCGCCTTCGGAGCCGGAATGGTCGCTTTCGGCGGGTTGGCTTTCGGAGGAGCGGCTTTCTTTTCGACTGGGGGCGCCGGAGCGTCGGTCGAAGACTTCGGAGCCGCTGCTTTCTGATGAGCTTTGCCCTTGGCAGCAGTGCCGTTCACCGGGCAGCCGGTTGCACAAGCATCACAGGCATTCGGAGCGTTGCAGCTGGGAGCACAGGCGGGAGCATTGCAGCTGGGAGCGCAAGCCGGAGCGGCACAAGCGGGCGCACAGGGAGCAGCACAGCTATTGCAGGAATGATGATTGGTGCGGCAATGGTGATTCGTCCGGCAATGGTTGCGGCGGCTCCGCAAAAGACCGGCATTGACGCTGTCCGCGGCAAAAAATGCCACGATTGTCGCCAGAGCGACAAGGCTGAAAACACGCTTCGTCATTGTTGAAACTCCTTTGGTTTTCCCAGTTGGAACGATGATCTTTTCAATTTCAGTCCCGCCGGATGGCTGGAATTGGCAACGTTGCCCCCCGAAATTGTCATGAGCGACACAAAAAAGACCGTGCAATAGTGTTTTAGGTACTTTAGGAGAGAGAGAATGTCAAACGAAACAACACAAGAAAGTGACATTTGGGAAACTTTGCCGATTACACGCAAGAGTCAAAATTGAAGAGTCCTTGTTCGAATGCCTGCGGAACGTGGGGAATACAACGAAAATGGCGATTATATCAAATTTTCCAGAAACAAGGATTGGGTCGGAAAATCCATTTCAAAATGGTGAAAAGTGGTCAAGAAAATGCCTTGTAAGGATTAGACATGTCTCAGAATTGGTGGATTCCGCCTTTCCCCTGCAATCGGTTGTAGGGATTTTGGCAAATCCTGTTGATTCCTCGGTAAGTCTTAATAGACGGACTTAAGTTGATGCCCGGTCCACGCCGAAATTGTAAGTCGGGTGAATTCATCCGAACGAATCGGGAACAAGTATCCTGCTGGCAGCATGATGCACGCCTGTCGTTGGGAAGGATTCACGGGGGGGAATCATGCTTGGAACAACGACATCGCGGTGGCGACAGGACGTCACCACTGCGGTGTGTCCGCTGTTCCGGGATGACTCAGGGGTGGCACATAATCGCTGTTGAGTCTTGCCGTTCAAGGACATTGAACAGGCGGACTCCCCTCAATCATGACGATTGCTTGCTGTCGGCCAGGGTGGCGGTCCGTGCAAGAGAGCACTGCGCTGGCCCGAGAGCAACAAGTCATTTCTGTAGAAGTTGATAACGAAAGACCCCGAAAGCCGACGCTGGTTTATGCCATGGACCCACGGGCTAGGAGAGCCGGCCATGTTGTCGATCTAGGGGTGAAGATCTGGAGCACATTTGCTCCGACCCAGACAGATTGTGATTGGAGAGCCCGCAATGAGGACGATCTTCACTACTGGTCAAGTTGCAAAAATTTGCAAGGTCGCGCCACGCACCGTCAGTAAGTGGTTCGATTCTGGCCG